>Ga0114964_10000077_pt1 | contig 69195 bp, 61 predicted proteins | sample C_131016_MF_Meta_FD_92638 | JGI IMG/M metagenome (GOLD analysis project Ga0114964, IMG submission 92638) | Freshwater microbial communities from Lake Croche, Canada to study carbon cycling - C_131016_MF_MetaG | ecosystem: Environmental > Aquatic > Freshwater > Lake | place: Lake Croche, Canada... | reverse complement strand
GGATGGCGATCACGCATTTGTTTAACATTGACTTGGCGTGTGAGGTCGTTGGCAAAAATAATTGAAGTGTCATATTTGCCAGCTTGCAAGTGCTCTGTGTGAGCTGCAACTACAGGGTTGAGGTAATGACAATGAATATCAATCACCTTTGAACGACCTTTCTTATCCTTAACAATCGTTTTCTTGAGGCTTGAAGCTACTTTCTTTGCCACAGGCTTGCTTACAGAGCCAGCAACTTTCTTGCTCATTGTTTTCTGCTTTGATCCCTGTTTTAGGCCGGCAATAAATTCATCCGCAGATTGTTCTGCATAAGATTGAGAGTGGTCATGACTATGAGTTGGGTCGCTACAGAGCGGTGTGCATGTAAAAAACATATATTTCCTTGATAAAAATTAGAATACGCCTAAATGTTGTGTAACAAGCTCGGGATTGGCTCGAACCTCACTTGATTCTCCCTGGTAAGCAACGTAGCCAGTATTGAGAACGACAAAATAATCAGCCAGATCCATGGCAATGCTAAAGTTCTGCTCCACCAAGATAATGGACAGACCTTCTTCTTTGAGTTTGGAAATCCCTTTGCTCACTTCATGCACGATCAGCGGTGCAAGGCCTTCAGACGGCTCATCTAGTAGTAAAACGTCAGGATTGCCCATGAGTGCGCGACCAATTACCAGCATTTGCTGCTCGCCACCTGAAAGGGTGCCAGCTCTTTGATGCTGGTGATCCTTGAGTTGTGGGAAGAGTTGATAAACTCTTTCAACTGACCATGGATGGGTGATCTTGCGTTTCTGGGCTGCAATGATGAGATTTTCGTAAACACTGAGATTGGCAAATACTCTGCGACCTTGTGGTACTAGGCGAACGCCAGAACGTGCAATATATTCTGGTTGTAGCTTATGAATTTCTTTCCCATTGCTAATAATTTTTCCAGCGCTTGCCTTCAGCAGGCCTGACAAGGTCAGCATTGTGGTGGTTTTACCGGCACCATTACGACCTAGCAATGTCAGTAACTGGCCTTGCTTTAAAGAAAAGCTGATGTCATGTAACACATGGCTATCGCCATAGTGCGCATTAACCTTGTCTAAGGTTAGGATGTCAGTGGCCAAGATATACCTCACGCGTTCTCGGATGGTTCACTACAAAATCTCTGTCACCTTCAACAATGAGGCTACCGTAATGGAGTACTGAAATCGTTTCTGCAAAGCTCAGTGCTACATCCATATCATGCTCAATCATGATGATGGTGGTCGTCTTTGGAATGGCGCTAATTAAATCTCGTACAATCATCCGCTCATCAATAGAGAGGCCAGCCAGCGGCTCATCTAGCAAAAGAAGTGATGGATTTTGCGACATCGCTAAAGCAATCTCAACACGCCTTTGCTCGCCGTAGGAAATCTCACTAATAAGCATATCTGCGCGATGTTTAAGACCTACTTGATCTAGCAACTCTAATGCCCTGAGATAAATAGGATCATTTAGTTGTAGCTTTTTGAGTGCCTCCCATTTGCGTTTGCTAGTTCCTAGCATTGCTAAGGCGACATTGTGTGCCAGCGTATTCTTTGGGAATAGGGTAATAATTTGATAAGTTCTGCTAACGCCAACGTGAGCACGAAGATGGGCTGGACTTTTGGTGAGGTCTCTTCCAAACACGGCAATTGTTCCGCTGTCAGAAGCCAGTTCCCCAGAGATTTGATTGAATAGGGTGGTCTTGCCGGCACCGTTTGGCCCAATGATGAGACGTCTCTCGCCTGGCTTGACGGTTAAGCTGAGGTCTTGAGTGACTTTGACACCACCAAAACTCTTATTCAGGTGTTTAATTTCTAATGCGTTACTCATTTCGTTGTATTCCGCAAGCGACTGATTTTATCTGCAACCCATGGCGTAATTCCGCTTGGCATAAAGAGCACGATGAAGACAAAGACTGCGCCTAGTAGCATATTCCATCTCTCAACGTAGCCCGAAACATAATTCTTCAGAATCATGACCAAGAATGCGCCAATAATAGGTCCCGTTAATGTACCGGCACCACCCGCAATCACACAGAGCAAGGCTTCGGCTGACGAAGTAATCGACATAACCGTTGGATGAATGTACTTATGGAAATAGACATATAGAAGTCCGGCTACTGCACCAAAGAAGCTGGCAAGGACAAAGGTAATCCAGCGAATGAGCCATACATTGAATCCAAGAGCAGTCATTCTCTTCGCCTGGTCTCTTGTGCCGCAAATGGAAGCTCCAAAGGGTGAATGCACTAATCTAGTGATCAAGAGCATGCACGTTAGGAAAATAATTAAAACAAACCAGTAAAAATAGTTACTTTGATCTAGGTTGATATCAAAAGGCATTGGCCTAGTAATGCCAGAAATACCATTATCACCGTTCGTCATTCCAACCCATCGATAGGCTAATCCCCAAAATATCTGGGATAAAGCTAGGGTGAGCATTAAAAAACCAAGACCAGTAGCTCGCAATGCAATCCAGCCAAATAACATACCCATGACTGTTGTAGCCGTGAGCGCTATTGCCGCAGTTGCGCCGTGACTCAGGCCAATTTTGGTGATAAGCCAAGCGGTGATGTAAGCAGATAGACCTAAATACACCGCATGTCCAAGTGAAGTTAATCCACCATAACCAACCAGAAGATTTAGGCTTGAGGCAAAAATAGCAGCAATCAACATCTGACTAGCTAAGTTGATGTAGTACTCTCCGCTATAAAAAGGAATGCTAATCAGAAATATGATGGTTAAAAATCCAGCAAGTTTTTTCATGTGCGAATCGTTCCAAAAAGTCCAGTTGGCTTGAACGCAATGACGACAACCATCGGTAAAAATAAAATCACATAAGCAAGGTCTGGCACTAGCGCGATACCAAAGCTGTAGATGAATCCAACAATGAAGCTGGCTATAAAGGTGCCCACCAAGCTACCAACACCACCCAAGATAACGACAATTAATGCCAGGGGTAGCATGTCAGCATCTAGTCCTGGGTAAGCATTGAAGATTGGGCCACCTAATGTGCCGCCTAAACCAGCCAAGCCTGCACCTAAACAAAAAACAATCGTAAAAAGCTGTGAAGCAGGGATGCCAACAGCGCGGGCCATTTGCATGTCATCAACGCCAGCACGAATCATGGCACCCAAACGGGTTTTCTCGAGGAGTAGATAAAGAGCAATACCAATGATGCAAGAAATAACCAAAATCACAAGTCGATACGCTGGGAAGCTGATACCCAAAAACTGTATCGGTGACTGAAACATGGCAGGCGTCTCAATTGGAATTGGATCACCACCCCAGATCACCAAACAAAAGTCGGCAATGATAAAAGCAAGACCTAGAGTAGCGAGCACTTGACCTTGAGGGTTGCCAGAGAGTCTGCGCAAAATGAGGCGCTCAATAATGCCGCCAACAATGGCGATCACTATCAGCGCAGCAGCAGCAGCAGTAAACATCCCATAACCAGCTCTAATAACGGTGGCACCAACATAAGCACCCAGCATAAATAAAGCGCCGTGCGTTAAGTTCGCGATCCGCATCAAACCAAAGATGAGTGCAAATCCGGAAGATAATAAAAAGAGAAGACCCCCTAAAGCTAAGCTATTGAGGGTCTGAATTGCCCATATCTGCATGTTCAGTAAGACCTATGATTCAAGATTTTTCGCGGGTGGATAGTCTCTTGTGTAAACCGGTTGACCCAAGAAAGACTTAGGATCATATGTCCAGAACTGACTTACGTTAGTGTATGTACGTAGCACGGCGTTGACCAATCGTTTATCTTTTCTCTCAACCTGGCGGATATAGACATCGCCAACAATATTGCCGTATTGATCAAACTTCACTGGACCTCTAGCGGTAGGAATATTGGTTTTCTTCAAAGCAGCCATCAGAGCGTCTTTGTTGTTGGCGTCACCATTAACAGCATTAAGAGCGTTTTCTAACACTGCGCCGCTAACATAAGTACCTGCTGCATAGTAGCCAGGGTCATAGCCAAACGTTTTGCGGAAGCCGGGGGCGAATTTTAGGTTGATTGGATTATCCAGCTCTGCGGAATACCAGCACACCGTCTGAATACCGAGCGCTTCGTCACCCATATTTTTGAGTACGGATTCATCGAGTGCAGTCATGCCGCCCATGATGGCCATTTTGCCGCGCAAACCGTACTCGTTAAATTGACGCACAAAGCGAAATCCGTTTGATCCAGCAAAGCCTAAAAAGATACCATCAACGTTTGTTTTGAGTTGGGCTAAAAAGCTACCATAATCTGGCGCTGTAAGAGGTGGGAACAACTTTTGAACAATCTTGCCACCATTTTCCTCAAATACCCTTTGGAAGCCAGCATTCATTTCATGGCCATAAGCAATGTCATCTGCAATCATGACCATACGCTTGAATTTCATAATCTTGGCGCAGTAGTCGGCCATGACGTGGGAGCATTGTGCTGAGGAGGATGTAGCACGAACAAACCAAGGGTTTGGTTTGCGTTGTGTCATATCTTCAGCCGCAGCAACCGAAAGGGTTGGAATCTTTTGAGTCTTAATGTAGTCGTCAATAGCAAGCGCTTCAAATGCAGCCAAAGGGCCCATGAGCACTTGTACCTTATCGCGCTCTACCAGTTCTTGAACCTTGGTTTTGGTATTTGCTGGAACTCCACCAGTATCTGCAACAACCAATTCAACTTTGCGCCCAGCCATCATATTATTGCGCTCATTAAGATACATCATGATGCCGCGCTCCATATCAATACCGCCGGAGGCAAGAGGACCAGTCTTTACTGTGAGTAGGCCAATCCTAATTGGCTCATTAGATTTTTGAGCATTCACTAATGTTGGGACAGCTAGGCCAAGACTTGCAGCACCAGAACCCACCAAAAAATCGCGACGATTGATTGTCATTTTGTCTCCTAATTGATATTTTTATTTGATACTACTTTTGTTATTCGTTAAAGCTTACACTATTTTCGAGGAATAACTGGTAACACTAGGTAGCTTGGTTGATTGGGATCGAAATGAATAGTAGTGTTTCCGTTATATAGTAATGGGGCCCTATCTCTTGGCTCATTGTGTAAAAATGGCCCACATCCTAGTAACTCATTCTTAAAGTTCGACAATTTCAAGCCTGTTTTTTCCGCAAAAATATAGTCCTTGCCGCGGATAGATAGCCCTAGGCGGTATCCAACTGGCAAGACAATTGAAGTGGGCCAGAGCTCAATATCTAACGCGACTTTTTCGCCCGGTTTCAGCATTTGACGTTTTTGGTGCTTGTGATAAGGGCGATAGGGTTTACTGAGGGCCTCATCGAGCTCCCGGTGGGAGGCGCGCAACCATCCTTGCGCAATTGGAGTGTGTGGATCTATAGCGCCGGCAAAAGTAATCTCCCTTAAATCCGGTGTGTATGCTCTGAGTACGGCAAATAAGTCAGCATCCGAGGTGTCCGAGGAGATTAGTAGTTTGAGTGCCAATGGCCCAGTGATTTCAGTTTCTTGCTGAAGTGGCTCTGATAGGAAGCTAAGGCCATCCCCTTGGGCTGCAAAGGCAATAGATGAAGCTGTTTTACTGAGATTGGTCTCTTTGAGTTGGCCATTATCTTGCAGGTACATTTTTTGCCAAATGGTTCTATCAATTGGCCAAGAGCTTTCCTGGCGCTCAACAAAACCCTTGGGGTGCCGAATTTGCAGGCGAACTGGTTGTTCTTTATCCCAGCCGTTATCCTCACCTTTTAAAAAGTGGGCAAAAAATCGCTTTTGTAGCGCTACCCCGTAATCGGTATAAAAGTGTGTCCAATGTTCTAGGCCATGCATTTCCAGCCATTTATTCTTTGAGGCTGCCCTGATAAAGCTTTCTGAATTACCGCGCAGATGCAGGCCTTGTCCACCCCAATTGCCTGCAGAGAGAAATGGCACGGTAATCTTGTCCCAAGCGGCAGAGCGAGCGCGATGGTATTCATCATCCAAAGGATGTGAAAGGATGTCATCACCAAATTGACAGCGGTTTTTTGCTAATTCAGACTCTGAGAATGTTTCATCACCACATACCAATGCACCAGTGGCAGGGCTTCTAGGGCCACGCTCTCCTAATCCATATTGGACAGTTTTGACTTGCATGTCATACCAGTTAGCCCAAAAGGTCGATAGGATGCCGCCGTGGTGGGTCATATCTCGATACCAGTCTGCAGCACCTTCCCAGATACACATTGCAGCAAGGTGGGGAGGATTTCTGCTCGCAACTTGCCATTGGTTAATACCAAAATAAGAGACGCCAGACAGACCCACTTTGCCGCTTGACCAAGGCTGAATCCCTGACCACTCGATGCACTGATAGAAATCATCGGTTTCTCTAGGGGAGAAGTGATCAATAAAGCCGGGAGATCTACCGCAACCTCGCGAATCAACGCGAACACAAATATAGCCCTCCGGAACCCATTTTTCAGGATCAACTACTTCCCAGTTCTGGAACAAGTTGCTAGATCCATGGGGGACATCAGGATGGTCCGTAATCATTTTTTGCCAAGCGCTTGGGTAGCCTTCCTGAAATGCCAGACCTTTCGCATAAGGGCCATAACTTAATATCACCGGATATTTGCCTGGTTTTTCAGGGCGGAAGACATCGGCGCGAAGAATGAGTCCATCATCCATCTTGATCGGAACATCCCAATCAATATTCATGCCTGCTCTAAGCTCTGTTTGGACTGTGGAATTATTTTTTAGCATATGTCTCCTCAATACAGCCTTTATGGTTAAATACTTTTTTCTAGATAATATTGCTTTTTTCAAAAATTAAAAAAGAATGCGCTACGCATTCGAACAACAGGAGATAGTATGAAGCTGGGCATTCTCGGAACGGGCCGGATGGGATTCGCCATCGCTGAACATTTATTAGATTTGGGCTATGTCTTAACGGTATGGAACCGAACACCTGCAAAGGCTCAAGGACTGGTTGATCGAGGCGCAGTATTGGCCAAAACACCAGCTGATCTTGCAAATGCTTCAGATGTCATTATTTCTATATTGACGGATGCTGCAGCAATTAACGCAGCTTATACTGCATCAAATGGTGTTCTTAGTAGCGCATTAGCAGGCAAGATTTGCATTGAGATGAGTACCGTTAGACCAGAGACGCAGATTTCCTTGGCGAAAAAAATTGCTGCGCAGGGTGGTGCGATGGTTGAGTGCCCTGTAGGCGGCACAGTCACACCAGCACGTGATGGCAAATTATTGGGTTTAGTTGGTGGCGCAAATGGCGATGTTGAAAAAGTCAGACCTTTACTAGAGAAGATGTGTCGTCGTGTTGAGCACGTTGGCGATATTGGTGCTGGTACTAGTTTGAAGTTGGCTATTAATCTTCCGCTATTGGTCTACTGGCAGTCTCTTGCAGAAGCGCTTGCTTTGGTTGGGTCAATGAAGATTGATAAGGCTAGAATTTTAGATATCTTGTCGGATACATCAGGTGCCCCGATGATTTTAAAAATGCGGATCCCCGCAATACTGGCGGCCTTATCAGGACAGCCAAGCTCAGGAGCCCATTTCAATATTGATTCCATTCGCAAAGATTTACGCACCATGATTGAAGAGGCGGCCGCATCTGGATATGCATTACCAGTTACTTCGGCAGCGCTGTCATCCTTCAATGATGCCTCAGCAGCAGGCTTGGGGGATGGTGATGGTACAGAATTAGCTGCGTGGTGGTTGGAGAATTCATGTCAGAAATAATTTCATTTCATTTGGATGGTCAAGCGCACTCTCAAGAGCTCGACCCCAATGCAAAACTGCTGTACACCATCCGAAATGATTGCGATGCTAAAGAGGTGCGCTTTGGTTGTGGGGCTGGCAATTGCGGCGCTTGTACAGTATTAATTGATGGTATGCCTGAGCAATCCTGCACAGTTCCTAACTGGGCGGTTGCTGATAAAAAAGTTACCACTGCTGCTGGACTAAAGGAAGATGCTATTGGCAAACTTGTTCTTGATGCATTTATTGAAGAGCAGGCCGCCCAATGTGGTTTTTGTATTAACGGTATTTTGATGTCAGTAACGGCCTTGTTGAAAAAAACTACTAAGCCTAACAAAGAGCAGATTAACGAGAGTCTCAACAGACATTTGTGTCGCTGCGGTACCCATTTAAGAATCTTGCGCGCTATTGATCGTGTCATTCATCAGTTATCAACATCATGAGCCAAAATATAAAAAACGCTTTACCTACAAGCCTTCAAGCAAATCCACTATTGGGTAGCTGGATTCAGTTTGGCGCAAATAACACACTGAGAGTTCTCAGTGGTAAGGTGGAAATTGGGCAGGGCATTAATGCTAGCCTTAAAAAAATTGCCACTTTGCAACTGGGCTTAAATCCTGCGCAATTGGACTTCATAGCGGGCGATACACAAATATGCCCTGATGAATGGTACACAGCAGGGAGCCAATCGATTGAGGTGGGTGGACATTCATTGGCTTTTGCATGCAAACATTTTAGAAGTTTTTTTGAGGCTGCGGCTGCAAAAGCGCTCTCTTGCAAAGAATCTGACCTTATTTTATCAAATGGCATCTTCAGTTTTAAAGGTCAGTCCATCTCTTACTTTGATTTGCAAAAATCCGTTGAGTACAAGACCTTCCAGCTTGATCAAGCCTGGACCGGTGAATCATTTTCCTTGAAGGGTGAAAAGTCTTCAGTAGATGGTTTTGCAAGAGATGATCTCCATGAAAAAATCGGTGGCAAAGGATTCATACAAGATTTAGTCCTGCCGGATATGGTTCATGCGCGTATCTTGCGTGGACCGCATGCCCATGCTGTTGCTGACGATTGGCACTTAGATAAATTGAAGATGCTAGTCGGAGTAGATCAAGTTTTTGTAAGCGGTCAATTTGTTGCACTCATCAGCCTAAACGAATCTGCTCTGGTTACCGCTTATGAAAAAGCACAAACCCTGATTACATGGCGCATCAAATCGGTTTTGCCACAAGAGAAGGGTATGGAAGAATTTCTAACTGGCTTGCCATCAGTGAGATCTGAGCCCATTGTTGAGGGAACTCCCAAACAAGGTTCTGTAAAGCATGTTGCTCGGTACTCTAGGCCTTATATAGCTCATGCCTCAATCAGTCCTTCATGTGCTTTAGCAATGCCAACAGAGGATGATTCTTTATCCGTATGGTCACATACACAAGGTCCTCATAAGTTGCGCGATCAATTGGCATTGGCACTGAACATGCCTGCTCCAAAAGTCCGCGTTATTCATGTATCTGGACCTGGTTGCTATGGACATAATGGCGCAGATGATGTTGCCTTTGATGCAGCATTTTTGGCACAAGAACTACAGCGTCCAGTACGCGTCCAGTGGATGCGCTCTGATGAGATGTCTGCCGGTCCAGTAGGTGCTGCAAGTTTGGTGGAGCTCGATGCCTCCTTGGACGATAGCGGCTCAATTGTGAGCTGGGATGCGACTGTCTGGAGTCATACCCATATCGCTCGTCCTGGTTGGGGTGAGGGCATTAATTTACTGGGCGCCTGGTCTACGGCCAAGCCAGTTCCCGAGCCAAAACCGGTTGATATGTTTTTGCCAGCAGGAGGGGGGCTCAGAAATATCAAACCCTATTACGACTTACCTAGCCTTAAGGTAAAGCATCATTTCATTTCAGAATCTCCAGTCCGCGTTTCTGCACTACGTTCATTAGGCGCCTATGCAAATACATTCGCCATTGAGTCTTTCATGGACGAGCTTGCAGAATTATCGAATCAGGATCCGATTGCATTTCGTTTAAAACATCAAAGTGATCAGCGTGCTCGTGATGTTTTAGAAAAAGCTGCGCAGATGTCTAATTGGAAGGCCTATCGTCAAGAACTCTCTGAGGCTCAAGATGGTCGTGGCCTAGGCATTGGCTTTGGTAGATACAAAAATAAATCTGCTTTTTGCGCTGTTGTGATCGAAGTTGAAGTTGCTGAATCAGTTAAGGTCAATAAAGTATGGATGGCTGTTGATGCAGGGGAAATCGTTCACTTTGATGCGCTCTTAAACCAGGTGGAGGGTGGCATTATTCAGGCCCTCAGCTGGTCACTTAAAGAAGAGGTTCACTGGAATGAAGTTGGCTCCACCACGATTTCATGGGATGACTACCCAATTCTCAATTTTGATGAAGTGCCCGCCGTAGAAATCGAGTTGATTGATCGCCCTGGTGAGCCTGGTTTGGGTAGTGGAGAGTTGGCCGCAGGACCCATTGCAGCTGCGCTTGCAAATGCAGTGACGCATGCCCTGCAAATGCGCCCACGTCATTTGCCATTCACGCCAGATCGATTAAGCAAAATGATCATGGACTCAAACTAAGTTAAACGCTAAATAAAAAAGGTTTTTATGTCACATACAGTCTCACTCGAATCCATCTCATTAGATTCCTCACTCAAGATTGCGCAACTTACCTTAGAGCATGGTAAGACTTCCAAAATGGCTCCGTTAGCTGTTGCGGTGCTGGATGTTCGTGGAACATTAAAAGCATACCTAGCAAGTGACGGCTCAAGCCTGTTGCGATTCGAAATAGCTCATGCAAAAGCATGGAGTGTTCTTGGTATGGGTTTAGGGGCGCGTGAACTTGAAAGAAGGGCATCTAAGGTGCCCCTCTTTTTTAATAACTTACAAGTATTGAGTGAAGGAAAAATGCCGACTGTCCAAGGCGGTATATTGATTCGCAATGACGCCGGACAGATCATTGGTTCGGTTGGTATCAGTGGTGATACTTCATCTAATGATGAGATTTGTGGGGTTGCTGCAATTAAACAGATGGGATTAATTGCTGATCATGGCGATCCTCAATAAGATTTATTCGACTAATAACAATTAAAAAGATAACGAAATCGACATGAACCAGTTAAAAAGTGAAATTCGTGATGGCATGCAGATTGATTGGGATGCTCCAATTGAAATGGAAGATGGCTTAATTCTGCGTGCTGATATTTTTCGTCCAATTGCTGATGGAAAATATCCGGCGATATTATCTTATGGCCCATATGGAAAGGGGTTGCCATTTCAGGAGGGATATAAAACAGCTTGGGACTTAATGTCTCGTGATAATCCTGATGCGCTTGCTGGTTCTAGTAATAAATATCAAAACTGGGAAGTAGTGGACCCTGAAAAATGGGTTCCAGATGGATATGTTTGTATTCGTATTGACTCTAGAGGTGCAGGCCGATCTCCAGGGTACTTGTCTCACAACAATGGTCGCGAAACAAAAGATATGCATTTGTCTATAGAGTGGGCAGCTGCCCAACCTTGGTCTAATGGCAAAGTAGGCATGAACGGCATTTCGTATTACGCCAGCAACCAATGGCGTGTAGCCGCAACCACGCCGCCTCATTTAGCCGCTATTTGTGTGTGGGAAGGCTGGAGTGATGCTTATCGTGAATCCCATCGTCATGGCGGCATTGCTTGTACATTTAGAAAGAATTGGCAAGAAATGCAAGTGAAAACAGTTCAACATGGTGTTGGTGATCGCGGTAAGCGTCACCCCATCACTGGCGATACAGTTTGCGGACCAGAAACATTGAGTGACGAGGAGCTTTTCAAAAACCGAGAAGATATCTGGTTGGCCGTTCTTGAGCGTGAGCTCGACGGGGCTTGGTATAAAGATCGATCTGCAGACCTGTCAAAAGTCAGCGTACCCGTCTTAAGTGCAGCCAATTGGGGTGGTCAAGGCCTGCACCCACGTGGAAACTTTGAGGGTTTTATGAACTCAAGCTCAAAGCAAAAGTGGCTGGAAGTTCATGGCGGATCTCATTGGGCACCTTTTTATACTGACTATGGCGTATCTCTCCAAAAACGCTTCTTTAATCACTTTTTAAAAGATGAAAAGAATGGCTGGGACAAACAACCACCGGTACAGCTACTGGTTCGTCATCCCGGCGAAAAATTTGAGCAACGTTTTGAGAATGAGTGGCCTATTGCTCGGACGCAATGGACTTCTTGCTATTTGAATGGCCCTGATCTGAGCCTTTCTACGGTTAAGATTGGAGACTCTGCATCGGTTGCTTACGATATGATGGGTGAGGGCCTAACCTTTACATTGCCACCGCAACTAAGCGCAATTGAAATTACTGGGCCGATTGCTTTGAAGGTCTTTGCTTCATCCTCAACCAGTGATATTGATTTCTTCGCTATTGTGAGAGTATTTGATCCCAATAATAAAGAAGTGACATTTCATGGCGCATTAGATCCACATACGCCAATTGCACAAGGTTGGTTGCGTGGCTCCCATCGCAAGTTGGATGCGCAGAAAACCCTGCCATACCGTCCATATCACACCCATGATGAGAAACAGCCTTTAGAGCCAAATCAGATTTATGAATTTGATATTGAAGTATGGCCAAGTTGTGTTGTGGTTCCGCCTGGTTATCGAATTGCATTAACAATTCGTGGAAAAGATTATGAACACGATGGTGAGGCAGCTACACTCTCTAATATGAAAAATCCAATGAAGGGATGCGGTCCATTTGTTCATGATGATGAGACTGATCGGCCGCCTACTATTTTTAACGGTAAGGTGAAGCTTTATACCGGTAAAGATCATCCATCAGCACTCTTATTACCTGTTATTCCAGCAAAATAATATGAAGCCAATTCTTGCCAAGGTTTGCACAGTCATTTTTACTGTACTCATTGGAGCGACTGCTTTTGCACAAAGCTATCCGAATCGCCCAATTAAAATTATTATCCCTTTTCCACCTGGCGATACCTTAGATATGATGACTCGCATCATCGGCCCCAAGATCAGCGAGCGCTTAGGTCAACCTATTGTGATAGAAAACCGACCTGGTGCATCTGGTGTGATTGGGATGGATTTAGTATCAAAGTCTAAACCTGATGGGTATACATTGGTGGCGGCCCAAGGTGGCAATATGGCGGTACTTCCCCACACCACCAAGATCGTCACTTACAACCCCTTAAAAGATTTCTCTTTAATTGCCGTATCTACCTTTAACTACATGGCAATTGCTGCCAGTCCGAATGCACCATTTAAAACTTTTCCACAAATGATCGCATGGGCAAAGGCTAATCCTAGCAAGCTGACAGTTGGTACAAATGGCGAGGGCGGCTTTCCACATATGACGTTTGAACATTTGGGTGTTGCAGCCAACATTAAATTTACCCATGTGCCTTATAAAGGGGCATCTCAGGTTGTAACTGACCTAGCAGGCGGTCAATTGATGGTGGGAATCGCTGGAATTAGTAGCTTTGCACCGCATGCTCGTGCTGGCACCGTGAATTTAATTGCTATTACCAGCAAGGAACGAGTGGCGCTATGGCCAGATACCCCAATCGTTGCCGAAACCATTCCTGGATGGGTCGCGGGGGGTTGGTTTGGTTATGCGGGACCAGCAGGCCTGCCACGCGAAATTGTGATGCTATGGAATGCGGAGATTAACCGTGCGTTTAAGTTGCCTGAAGTCATTGACGCAATGACGAATGCGGGGATGATTATTACTACCGAGCCCCCAGAATTCTTTACACAAGTATTAGCGTCTGATTATGCCCGTTATGGCAAGTTGGTCAAAGATATTCAGTTTGTGCCTCAGTAGATCTGAGGCACAAACTTTTAATTATTTACTTCTTAGAGCTCATCCGCTTCAAAACGGCGTATACAGCAGCGGTATCGTGATCTGCATGGCCTGAACCCATTGCAGCGTTATAGATTCCCTGACATGCAGCAAAAGTCGGTGCGGGGGTGTTGCTAGCAGCTAGTGCTTCTGTAATTAGTTTCATATCTTTTTGCCAGGTAGAAACTTTCATGGTGGCTTCGTCCCAATTACCTTTTGCCATGACTGGACCCCGAACATCTAGCATTCTGGAGCCACCGGCACCGTCTGAGAGAACTTTGGTAGCAAGAGCAGGGTCGATGCCGCAATTTGCGCCAAACAGAAGTGCTTCTGCAGTAGAGACGTTATGGATAGCCACCAATAAATTAGCCATAAATTTCATTTGCATGCCGTTACCAAACTTACCAAGATAGTAGTGGGCTTTGGTAAAACCAGAGAAGACCTGCTCAATTTTATTGACGGCTTCCTTGGGGCCACTTGAGTAGATCGATAAGTCTTTATTGCGGGCCTGAGCTCCTGTTCCAGAGAGTGGGCAGTCAAGTAAAACAATCCCTTTCTTTTGCAAGATATCGCGGGCTTGAATTTTATCTGCTGGATCTAAGGTGCTGGTTTCAGCAATGATCAAGTTCTTATTATTGGACTTGGCAATTTCTTCTGCTGATGCCATTAATGCACCCGGACCAGGCAAAGAGAGAATCATGTAGTTTACAAGTGAAGCAACCTCCTTGGCCGACTTTGCCGCCTGTCCACCACTTTTTTTGAAGCTAGATAAAGCCTTAGGACTTGGGTCATATCCAATCACTGAATAACCATCTTTCATCAGGTTGTAGGACATGGCAGATCCCATGATCCCGAGCCCTAGTATTCCGACGACTGGTTTAGATGTGACAGTCTTTGCTTTAACTACTTTCCTAGTAATTGCTTGCTTGCTAACACTCATGAATCAAATCTCCTGATTAATTAAATTATTTTTCTAAGTTATTTGCTGGCGGATAGTCGCGTGAATAGACTGGATTAGCCAAGAAGTCACTGGTCTTATAAGTCCAGAACTGGGTTACATTCGGATAGGTCTTGATCACGGTATTACTAAGCTTACCGTTAACCTGTTGAACCTTACGAATGTAAACATCCATTACGGGGTTACCCAGTGCGTCTAACTTAAATTTACCCAGTGGATCATTATTGATTTGTACTGTTTTCAGTGCAGCCATGAATTGCTGTTTGTTCTCAATGTTGCCTTTGGTATCTTTTAAGGCTTGCTCTAGCATGAGTCCAGCGTTATAGGCGCCCATAGAGTAGTAGCCTGGATCCATCTTGTAGGTTGCGTTCATCTCTTTTACGAGGCGCAGATTGGCAGGATTATTAATGCCTGCAGCGTACCAACCAGAGGAAATCACGCCAACCGCTTCTGGCCCCATAGAAGGCAAAATACCTTCATCAAAAGCTGTCATTGAACCTAATAAAGGCAGCTTTTTGATCATTCCATATTCGTTGTATTGCTTAAGAAACTTGGCGCCATTACCACCAGCAAATGCGACGTATACCGCGTCAACATTCGGTTGAATTTGTACTATATAAGGGCCGTAATCGGTTACGTTTAAAGGGGACCACAACTTTTGAACAATCTTGCCTCCGCCTTCTTCAAAAGTTCTTTGGAAGCCGGCAACGGTCTCATGACCGAAGGCGAAGTCATCGCCAATGACGGCAATGCGCTTCATCTTAAGGTCTTTAGCTGCATAATCACCAAGTACGTGACTAGATTGTGCTGAGCTACCGACAGCGCGCACAAACCAAGGGTTTGCTTTTCGTTGGGTCAGATCTTCAGCAGCTGCAGAAGGCGCAATTGTAGGGATCTCCATTTTGCGAATGTATTCATCTAAGGCTAGAGCCTCAAATGCAGCCAAAGGCCCAATAATGACTTGAACTTTATTTTTCTCGACGAGTTCTTGGGCTTTGGTTTTCGTGATTGCCGGTTGTCCGGAAGTGTCTGCAATAAAAAGCTCTACTTTTCTGCCATTTAAGGTGTAATTACGCTCTTTTAGGAAGAGTTGAATACCATCTTCCATTTGTTTTCCACCAGCGGCGAGGGCGCCAGATTTGATCGTTAGAAATCCAACGCGTATAGGCTCAGCATTTGGATTTGCTGCAAGCGCAAAAGATGCAATAAAGGTTCCGAATAAGGCAAATATTAATTTTGTGCCAAGCTTTTTCATGTTTTGTCTCCGTTTTTTTATTTGGTAAATCTTAGCTCATACTATAGTGTATAAATCACATTAAATCTTTTCTGGAAAGAGTTATGACAATAGAACTAAAGCGTAGCGCCCAAGCAGTTGCTGAATCATTTAAGTCCGCCGATCTAGTGTTTGGTGGTAAAAAATTGAGTATTTTGAGGTCTGGGACCGGAGCCCCAATTGTCCTGTTCCACTCCCTATTAGCTGATAGAACTAGTTTTGATCCCCTGGCATTGATGCTGGCAAAAACCCATGATGTGATTACGTTGAGTTTGCCGGGATTTCCGGGGTCTGATTTTGTTGGATCAGAATTATCCGCCTTGGCAGACCAAATTGTGGGCGCAATTGCCACATTGAAATTGTCGCAAAAGCCGATTTTATTGGGTAATGGCTTCGGTGGTTTTGTTGCCCTGGTCTGCGCTCTTCGTCATCCTGATTTTGCAGCGCGCCTAGTCTTGGCCGATTGTGGCGCTTGTTTTTCTGAGCCTGGTAGAGCCGCATTTAGAAATATGTCCAATGCCGCCAAAGAAAAAGGTCTTGAGGCTGTTGCAGATATTGCGATGCGTCGTTTATTTGCCCCTGAATTTCAGTCTCAGAATCCAGAGCTAATTGCCGATCGTAAATCTCGTTTCTTGACCTTGCCAACTGAAACTTTCCACGGCGCTTGCGCTGCTTTATCAGAATTGGATTTGAGATCCCAGCTTGCTGGAATGTCGCTGCCTGCATTAGTTCTGGTGGGTGATATGGATGAGGCAACGCCGCCTCCGATGTCTCATGAATTAGCGCAATTGTTACCTAATGCTCAATTGATTGTGTTGGAATCATGTGCCCACGTTCCGCAATTACAGTCACCTAATGTATTTATGGAAAATATCAAAGCCTTTATTGCGGCATAAGTTCATTTAAAAGGGGTGGCACAGATGCAGTCTCAAATTGTTTTATATGGATTCTGGCGCTCTCTTGCTGCCTATAGGGTCAGGGTAGCGCTCAATCTTAAAGGTCTTCAATATGAAGAGTGCATCATTGATTTGAGTAAAGGTGTGCAGCATGAGGATCAATTTACCTCTTTAAACCCACAACATGTATTACCTGTGTTGGAGTTTGAGGGTAAAAGGTTGACGCAATCTCTTGCAATCATTGAGTATATAGAAGAGAGATGGCCTCAGCATTCTTATCTGCCTGCAGACCCATACTTAAAAGCAAAAATGAGAGCCTTATCGCAAATTACCATTGCAGATGTTCATCCATTAGTTGTCCCACGCGTTCGTCAGTTTCTGGCTGCCCAATATGGAGCAAGCGAAGAGGCTCAGTTAGCTTGGGCTCGTCACTGGTTTGATAAGGGTACGCATGCCATAGAAAGTCTGCTCGTACAGCAAGATCACTCTGGTAAACATGTTTTTGGTGATCAAATTACGATTGCTGATATTGCATTAGCTTCTCACGTTGTGGGCGCCAACCTATTCAAAGCAAATCTTAAAGATGCTCCCAAATTAATGAGTCTGATCCAGCCCATACTGGAGCTTGAAGAATTTAAAAAGGCGCATCCTTTGCAACAACCAGGTGCGCCAATGCAAACTTAGGGCTTTCATGACTTGATATTCACGCCCTGCATTGTCTACTTTTTAGGCATTGTTGTACTATTAGTTGTAATTCTCTAGATTTTTCACTGGGGCTTTTTTAAATAGACCTATTCATATCAAAGGCTTCTGCGATGAAAATATTTATTGCCACCACTTCTTTTTTGTTTTTGACTGCTTTTTCTGGACTTGCTTACTCACAAAGTGGTTTAGGATCCGCAACTGCTGCAACGGTTAATGGCACTGTTATCAGCAATGATGCTGTAGAGCAGGGTATACAAGTTGCTTTATCTCAAGGTCAAAAAGATTCCCCTGAATTACGTAACGCAGTGCTGAGTAAATTAATTGAAATTTCTCTTTTATCCCAACAGGCCGATCGTGATGGCTTGGCTAATTCAGATAAAGCCAATCGCCAGCTCTCACAGATTCGTCAAAGTTATTTGGCTGACCTAGAGTTGGCAACATTTAGCTCTCAAAATCCAGTGACTGATAGTGATATTCAGGCGGAGTACAACCGCCAGGTTGCATCACTTGGGCCCCAGGGAACCATGACTGAGTTCAAGGTGAGTGATATTGCTGTTGCAACGGAAGATAATGCAAAAACTGCTTTAGCCAGAATTAAAAAAGGCGAGTCATTTGATAAGGTCGCAAAGAGTGTATCTTTAGCGCCCAATAAAGTTCAAGGTGGTGCGGTGGGTTGGGTCCAGGCGGGACAGGTTTCACCACAGATTGCCTCTGTATTGGTAGCGCTTTCAGTTGGACAGGTTTCTCCTTTGCCGATCAAGATGCCAGAGGGATGGTACCTGATCAAACTGGAAGATAAAAAATCGAGTAAGCCACCAACGCTGGAACAGGCAACACCATCTATTCGTGCGGGGCTAACCCAGAAGAAGCAGTTTGAATATCTGAATCAACTAAGGCAGGGTGCCAATATAGTTGTTCAGTAGGTCAATTAGTCGACTGAACAACTTGCTTCGCCGTTGCAGCAAGAGGCCCCCTCTACTACTGCGGGCTCATTGGTATAGCGAGCAATATAGGCATGCTTACTTGTTAAAGGTAACTGTATCCAGACAAAGTGGCCTGAGCCTGGAGCAACGTCAATCGATTCGCCTTTGGTATTCCACATTTGCTCTAGGACTATATCTTGATTGCCTTGCGGCTCTATGATCTCTAGCTTATCCCCAATAGAAAAACGATTTTTCACATCCACCTTAACGCGTCCAGTGGATGGATCTATTTCGAGAGTTTCACCAACGTAAAGACTTCTTCCTGATAAAGAGTAGCCTCTCATATAGAGCTGATAGTCTTTATCGTGATGGCGTTCATAAAATCCATCTGTATAGCCACGATTCGCTAAACCTTCTAAGTTACCCAATAGCGTTTTATCAAATGGCCTGCCTTGAACCGCATCACTAATTGCTGTGCGATAGGATTGGCAAGTGCGAGCAACGTAGTAAGGTGATTTGGTGCGACCTTCAATCTTAAAGGAATCAACTCCCATGGCAGTCAATCGCTCAATGTGCTCAACAGCGCGAAGATCTTTAGAGTTCATGATGTAAGTGCCATGTTCATCTTCTTCCATGGGCATTAAATCATCAGGTCTTTTGCCCTCCTGTAGTAAAACAATATCGCCACTTGGGGCAGTTTTGGCTGGTTTCACTTTGTAATCCCAGCGACAAGCATTGGTGCAAGCACCTTGATTTGGATCCCTGTGAGACATGTAACCAGATAGCAAGCAGCGACCTGAGTAAGCAATGCACAAAGCGCCATGAACAAAGACCTCAAGCTCCATCTCTGGGCAATCTTGACGTACCTCTTCAATCTCATCGAAGGAAAGTTCGCGCGACAAAATGACTCTACTAATACCAACAGAGCGCCAGAATTTTGCAGAAGCGCCATTCACGGTATTAGCTTGAACTGATAAATGAATCGGCATATCTGGCCAAGCTTCTCTGGCCATCATGATGAGACCTGGATCCGACATGATCAGGGCATCCGGTTTTAGCGCTACTACTGGTGACATATCTTTAATGTAGGTTCGTGTTTTGGCTCCATGAGGAAGCAGGTTGGATACTAGGTAAAACTTTTTACCCAGCGAATGTGCTGTATCAATTCCTTGCTGGAGAACTTCGATCTTGCCAAAATCATTATTTCGTACACGCAGAGAATAACGTGGTTGACCTGCATAAATAGCATCGGCACCAAAATCAAAGGCAGTTTTGAGCATGTCAAGACTGCCGGCTGGGGCAAGGAGTTCTGGAATCTTAGTCATACCGGTATTTTAGTGAATAACAAGAGTTTTGCTCAACTCTCCTTATTTTGGCTTTAATCGCCTCTGATTTCTCGGTTCTAGTCGTAAGCTAGCATGGCACGCGTTTATATTGATGTGGAGTATTCTATGCAGTCTGTGGTGAGCCTTATCCGCATGGACCGGAGCCTTCCACAGCTTTACCACCTCACATTTAAGGCATCAACGAAAGAATGTAATGACCAAGCTCAAATCAAAACCCATCCTCAAGCGAGCTAGTCACATACTATCTCAGGAATTTTCTACGCCTAAAGATATTGCTTGGGCTTGGGTTACCTTACTGATGTCGCAAGAAGAGGAGAGGCGGCATAGTCAAGAAAAGCGGTATAGCCGCATTGCAGAATTTGAAGCTTGGATCTTAGGATTAGATCTTCCTAGAGACTCTAAAAATACTCAGGTCCACACAGTGAGCCCAGAGGCTGTAAAAAATGCTGCTCGCAATGTATTTGAATGGCCACATGAGTACATCTTTGAAGCGCCAGCGAGTCCTAACCATCCAGATACAAAAGTCACCTACAAAGATACGATCACGAAGCCTATTTTGGATGCGCTAAAAGCTGCAAACGGATCTGATGATAGAGCTGCATTGATGGCAATTCTTGAAGGCTATGCAAAAGAGGGCAAAAAGCCTTTTACGAACATTACTGCAGAGGGTATCGAGTGGAAAGGTAGCAATTGGTCTGAAGGCGATAAATACAACCTTCTCACACTCAAGAGTTTGAACAACCGCCTAGCCAATCTGCGCAAAAAAGAATTGATTTAAGCTTAATCAACTAACCCGTCACATTTAGGAAAAGAAAAACCACCTAAAAAAAGGTGGTTTTTTGTATTTGGCTCCTCGACCTGGGCTCGAACCAGGGACCTACGGATTAACAGTCCGGCGCTCTACCAACTGAGCTATCGAGGAATAAGCCGATATTATAGCAAGATGAAAGCAACTCTTCCGACTTCCATCAAGATCCCTAAAGTACTGACCATCGCTGGGTCCGATAGCGGAGGTGGGGCGGGTCTGCAGGCCGATCTCAAAGTCATTGCGGCTCTTGGTGGATATGGGATGTCCGTTATCACGGCCATCACTGCTCAGAACACTTTAGGGGTCACTCGCATCCAAGATGTAGACCTTGATGTGGTGGAGGCTCAGATCGATGCTGTACTTCTTGATATAGGGGCCGATATCGTCAAAATTGGCATGTTAGCGAGCCCAGAAATCGTTTTAACTGTGGCAAATAGTTTGCGTCGGCACGGTATTAAAAATATTGTCTTAGACCCAGTATTGAGGGCAACATCCGGGGCTAGCTTAGGTGGTGACGATACAGCCCAGGCCATGATTAAAGAATTATTTCCAATGGCAACATTAATTACCCCAAATCTAGATGAGACATCCTTATTATTGGGTCGCGAAGTTTCTGCTCCAGAAGATTTTAAACTGGCTGCGCAAGAATTGCTCGATATGGGTCCACAGGCAGTACTGATTAAAAGTGGTCACTTAGATACAAAGCATACGCAATTGATTGACTTCCTAATGTGGAAGACTTTGGAAGATAGTCTTGAGGTGATTCAATCCAAAGAATTTAGACACGACCGAGTACCTACTGAAAATACTCATGGAACTGGTTGCTCATTGGCTTCAGCCATCGCTACGTATTTAGCAGATGGTCATGACTTAAGTCATTCGGTTGCTAAAGCAATTTCTTATGTTGAAGCAGGTTTAGAGGCAGGGCGTTTCTTGAGTATTGGCAAAGGTCCAGGACCGCTGTGGCCTATGTTCGAATTCTATCCAACAGCGCTTCCTAAAGAAGAGGGGTAGTTTTACTTCCCCCTTAGGTTTTCATTAATTCTTGAAGTTTTTTGACTGCAGCCTTTGGATTTTTGGCTTTGATAATAGCTCTAATTACTGCTACTGAGCCCACACCACTTTGTGCCACCGCATGAATACTGGTTTCATCTATGCCACCAATGGCAACGAGTGGATAGTGATTCATCAGTTTGGCGTATTGATAGATTCGACCTAGACCTTGTGGAGCTGTGGGCATTTGCTTGATCGGTGTTGGAAAGACCGCACCCATCGCAATATAGCTAGGGCAAAAACGATCTGCGTAAACCATCTCTGCATAACCATGAGTGCTGAGACCGAGTCGTAGGCCTGAAGAGCGGATAGCTTCTAAATCAGCAGTCTCCAAGTCTTCTTGTCCGAGATGAACCCCATAAGCTCCGGCATCCATGGCCTCTTGCCAATAGTCATTGATAAATAATAAAGTTTTGCTACCCTCAACCGCTGCAACGGATTGTGCAATCTGTTTTCTGATCTTTGATTTTTCATCCGACTTAAAGCGCAGTTGGACAGTTGGTAGTTCTGCGTCAACCATACGCTTAATCCAATCAGAGTCTGGCATCACGCCATATAGCCCTAAACGTTTTGGACATTCCGCAAACGCCTTAGGATTCATATTGCGCGTCCAAGGGATCAAATCAAAATGTTCTGCTCTTTTGGGCCATTTAAAAGGATCGAAGCCACCATCTTGATACACCATGCGTGACCATGCTTTGCCAAGAACATTGGCATCAGATTCAATAAAGCCCATTTCAATTGCCGCTAAGGCGCCAGCTAATTCATAATGATCACTTGCGTGCTCGTTATCAATTTTTGGAGGGGGCGTAGCAAATGTGTAGACTGGAATCGCAATGGCTAAGTCTGCTGCACGATGTGCTGCAACAATTTGATCTGCTAGGTCGCGAACAAAGCTCATATCTTGATAGTAACTGTCTTAGTTAGCTTTGATGCCAAAAGGGTGTGCCAACCAATGGAGTGCTAGCTTGGGCAGAGTCTTGTGCCTGCATAGCACCTGACAAAAATGCCCAGCGACCAGCATCGACCGCCATAGCAAATGCTTTAGATATCACCGCTGGATCTTCCGCTAAGGCAACAGCGGTATTGAGCAATACACCATCAAATCCCCATTCCATTACGGTGCAGGCATGAGATGGCAAACCAAGCCCGGCATCTACTAGTAAGGGAACCTTTAGTCTCTCGCGTAATAACTTCATGGCATAGGGATTTAGTGGTCCTTGGCCAGTACCAATGGGGGCGGCCCATGGCATCACAGCCTGGCACCCAACATCCACCAAGCGTTGACACAAAATTAGATCTTCAGTGCAGTAAGGTAAAACTTTGAAGCCATCCTGGATAAGGGTCTGGGCTGTTTGCACCAGTCTCAGCGTGTCTGGTTGCAAGGTGTAGTCATCACCAATCAGCTCCAACTTAATCCAATCGGTCTCAAATACCTCACGAGCCATTTGGGCGGTAGTGATAACTTCTTGGGGGCTGTGGCATCCAGCAGTATTGGGTAGTACAGGTACCGCCATTTTCTTAAGGAGATCCCAAAAACCACTATGCGCTTCTGTAGTTGCGCTACCTTGACGACGTAAGCTGACCGTAATCATGGCGGGATTGGATGCTGTAACGGCATTCTCCAGAATTTGCGGGGAAGGGTAACGTGAAGTGCCTAGCAATAAGCGACTAGCAAAGCTTTCCCCGTAAAGCACTAAGGGGTCTGTATTTGTGAAGTGTTTGGGTAATGGTGCAGTCATCTTGATCTTTTAGCCGCCAGTCACAGGTGCGATGATTTCAATACGATCGTTTTCATGCAGAATGTGCTCGGCATGTTTTATTTTTGGAACGAAGCTCAGATTTACAGCAACCGCATAGGGTGGTTTGGCATCAATCAGTCCAAGCACATCACTGACCTTGCTCCCCAAGGGAAGTTGATGCTCTTTTTGATTGACGATTACGCGCATAGACTGACCTCTTGACTACCGAGTACTTTATTGATGCGTAAGCCCAGATCCGTGGCTGTCTTGCTATTGCCCTCGTCGAGAAGTTCTAATGCACAGTCCATGACTGCGGGTGAAATCATAAAGCCATGGCGATATAAACCATTAATCAACATCAATCCAGTTTGACCTTTTTCTTTGCTAAATTTAATTTCTGGAAGATTGTCCTTTAGGGTTGGGCGACATTGTGTTGCCATTTCTAAAATACGGGCTTCTGCAAAACCACTATGCACCGTATAGACCGCACTCAGAAGCTCCATGGCGGAACGCACGCTTACCTCTGAGAGATCTTCAGATTCAATTTCAGTAGCACCCACAACGTAAATATGATTTTCTTTGGGGGCGATGTAAATCGGGTAGCGAGGATGAATCAAACGAGTAGGACGTTGTAGATTGACCTCGGGTGCATAAAGCCGTACTACTTCGCCACGAACGCCACGTAAGGGGTTGTGACTCGCATCATCAGCCAGCCACGCAGCTTTAGCACCAAGTCCGCGACAGTCAATTACCCAGTTGTAGCGACCATCTGCGCACAATTGCTCTGGTTTGGCAGAGGTATTCCAGTGGCATTTGACCTTCAACAACTCCAGTTCGATTAGCAAGGCATCTAGCAACTGTCGGTTATCAAGCTGTCCTTCATTAGGCAAATACAATCCCTGTGTAAAGCGATCTGCAACACTAGCTTCAATATCTCGCAGAGATTGGCCATCCAATTTTTGTGGGGCAGCTAGCTGCTTGTTATTGCGGCTATTTCTTTCAAGGTTGGACGTAAAGCGATCCGCCTCACTTGCATCTTGGCGGTGCCACAAAATGAGCGTACCTTTTTGCTGAAAAAATACCGGCGTTGATAAGTCTTCAATGACTTGTTTCCAGCGAGGTAGGCTATGGATTCCCATACGGACCACGTTATCTTCCGTGATGGCAGATTCAGCCAATGGGGCAAGCATCGCTGCGGCGATTCGGGCTGCCGAGAGATCAGCGCTTGTGCTGCCTTTCTCAAAGAGATTCACCTGAGCTCCACGCTGAGCAAGCACAACGGCAAGCATCCGACCCATCAGACCGGCGCCTACTATTGCATATTTGCTATTAGCGAACTGACTCATCAATATTGTTTACTGATAAATCTCGCTACCGCGTTTACGGAACTCTGCTGACATTTCTTCCATGCCCTTCGCAGCTTCATGGGCCGCATCCGTAACTTCTGTAATCGGAATGACCTTCGCTACCTTTGGATTGCCATCAACATCTAAAGTAGCTGCATATTCACGTACTTCTTGCGTGATTTTCATAGAGCAGAACTTAGGACCGCACATCGAGCAGAAGTGAGCAATCTTCGCACCTTCAGCCGGCAGAGTAGCATCGTGGTATTCGCGTGCACGTTCTGGGTCCAGACCTAGATTGAATTGATCTTCCCAGCGGAATTCAAAGCGGGCTTTAGATAAGGCATTGTCACGAACTTGGGCACCCGGCAATCCCTTTGCAAGATCAGCGCCATGAGCAGCAATCTTGTAAGTAATGATGCCTTCACGGACATCTTCTTTATCTGGCAAGCCTAAATGCTCTTTTGGCGTGACATAGCAAAGCATGGCAGTTCCATACCAACCAATTTGTGCGGCACCAATACCGCTCGTAATGTGATCATAGCCTGGAGCAATATCGGTAATCAATGGTCCAAGGGTATAGAAGGGAGCTTCTAAGCAATGCTTAAGCTCTTCAGTCATATTTTCTTCAATACGCTGCATTGGCACGTGACCAGGACCTTCAATCATCACCTGAACATCATGCTCCCATGCTTTGGCAGTGAGTTCGCCGAGTGTATGGAGTTCGCCAAATTGCGCGGCATCATTGGAGTCCGCAATGCAACCTGGACGCAAACCATCACCCAGGCTAAATGAGACGTCATACGCTTTCATGATCTCGCAGATTTCATCAAATCTTGTGTAGAGGAAGTTCTCCTTATGGTGAGCTAAGCACCACTTGGCCATAATCGATCCACCACGTGAAACGATGCCAGTAATACGATCAGCCGTTAAGGGCACATAGCGTAGCAATACACCGGCATGAATCGTGAAGTAATCCACGCCTTGCTCAGCTTGCTCTACTAGGGTATCGCGGAACATTTCCCAGGTGAGATCTTCAGCAACACCACCCGTTTTATCCAGTGCTTGATAGATGGGAACGGTGCCAATAGGTACTGGTGAATTACGAATAATCCATTCACGGGTTTCATGAATATGCTTACCAGTAGAAAGATCCATGATGGTGTCGGCACCCCAACGAATTGACCAAACCATTTTTTCAACTTCTTCATTAATGGAAGAAGTTACAGCAGAGTTACCAAGGTTGCCGTTAATTTTCACGCGGAAATTGCGGCCAATAATCATTGGCTCTAATTCAGGGTGATTAATGTTGGCGGGAATGATGGCGCGACCAGCAGCAATTTCAGAGCGGACAAATTCACCGGTAACTGTCTCAGGTAAGTTGGCGCCATAGCTCTTGCCAGGATGTTGCTTGAGGAGTTGCTTGTATTCTGGATTCTTGCGTAACTGATCGATGCCCATGGATTCACGTAAGGCCACATATTCCATTTCTGGTGTGATGATGCCTTTACGGGCGTAGTACATTTGACTGACATTGCTGCCAACTTTAGCAACGCGTGGTGCGCTAATGTGAGCAAAGCGTAAAGTTTTTGTGGCTTCATCTTGAGAGCGTGCAGCACCGTACTCAGAGCTAGGCCCAGCAAGTTGTTCGGTGTCATTGCGCTCTTTAATCCAGTTATCACGCAGTCTTGGCAAACCTTTTTCGAGATTAATCACAATTTCTGGGTCGCTATATGGACCAGATGTGTCATACACAGGAACAGGCGGGTTAGGCACCATTTGCTCTCCAACGCGGGTAGACAATTGTTCAATCATGCGGAAGGGCGCTTTGATATCTGGACGCGAACCTTCTAAATATGTCTTGGTGGATGCCGGATAGGCAAATTTTTGACCGAAGTCGCGTTCTAAGCTTTTTAAGCTTGGAATCTCGTGTTTAGCGTTTTTGCCTTCAGGCTTGCCTGTACTCATGTCCATCTCCTAGCGTTTTTAGATGGACGAAACCGGGTGTCGGTCTGATGTAACTCCCCACGCCAGCATTACCTGGATCGGGTTTTAGGGTCTTTCTCAGCACCTCCACCAATCGATTCTTTGGAGGGCACCCCTGTTTCATCCTTAGTTCAGATTTAACCACGAAAATGCCACCCTAGGGATGATCCGCATCAAGGGGTTGATTTAGGCCTATTTATGGTTCCGCAGTATGAAATCCGCCGTTACAAAGGCGGCGTCGCTGGTGAATTCATCGGCCAAAATACGGGCCGCAGCCTCGGCAAGAGAAATTTCTATGAAACCACTTACTTCGCCGTCATGATTGGTGGGGATGAAGTTATCGGCAAGCTCAAGGTCATAAACATAAAGTTGCTCATCATGAAAGCCTCGGCCTGTGATTGGTCTACGCATATGAATTCTGCCAACAGGCGTAAGCTGGGTTGCAATTTGCGGGGGCACACCGGCTTCTTCCCAGAGTTCTCTGCGGGCATTAACCAAAGGGGTTTCATCTGCAGCAATGCCACCAGATGCCAAGTTATCCAGTCGTCCAGGATCGGTTGCTTTGCTTTCGCTACGACGCCCAAGCCAAATATTGTCTGCTTTGGTGTAACCGTTGATGTGGCTAGCCATACTCCGAAAGCCAAAGGTTCTAAATGCCGCTCGTTCTAAGCGAAAATATTCGTGACCATTTTGATCAAGCCAAGAGAATTCTTCATTGCGCCATCCAGGGATAAAACCACCCGAGCGCATTCTTTCTGCTAAGTTAGCGAGGTTCGCTGACAGCTCAACTGGCCGCACGGATGCAATATGCAAAGCCTCGTGCCCGAGTGCAATATTGGGAATCAGATCCTTGAGTAATGATTCTTGAAGGTAAGGAATAAATTCAGGATTAAGATGACCAATAACTTGATTGCCGTTGCTCCCACCTTCAAAGTAAATCGGCATGTAGTCGGGCGGGGCTGATCTGGCAGTGTTTTGTAGCATCTCCTCTAATGCAGCTAGAGTGCTGGTATTGAGCGTATTCATATAGAAAGTGTAAGAGAAAACGATGGAGACAAAGAATAAATTGCCACATGGCGGCCAAATTCTGGCAAATGCCTTGGTAAGGCAGGGTGTTGATTTAGCGTTTGGGGTCCCGGGGGAAAGCTTCCTCCCCTTATTGGATGGCCTAGTAGATCACTCCAAGAATTTCCGCTTCATCACCTGTCGCCAAGAAGGCGGCGCAGCTTACATGGCAGACGCTTATGCCAAACTCACCGGCAAGCCTGGCGTAGTGATGGTGACCCGTGGGCCTGGCGCATCTAACGCCATGGTTGGGATACATACTGCGTATCAAGACTCTACGCCCCTGGTGCTGTTGATTGGGCAGGTCGGTACTGACATGGTGGAGCGCGAAGCCTTTCAAGAGATGGATTACCGTCGTCTCTATTCAGAATGCACAAAGTGGGTTGGCAGTATTGATCGGGTTGATCGGATAAATGAATTTGTCTCCCATGCATTTCATATTGCACAGTCTGGACGTAAGGGTCCTGTAGTTCTGGCTTTGCCTGAAGACGTTCTTTACGAATATGCCCAAGAGAATCCAACAGCGCCAGCGCATATTGTTCAACCTGGCTTAGATCTCCATAGCTTCAATGAAGCTATGGAGATTTTCACTCATGCCAAGACGCCGATGATTCTGGCTGGCGGCGGTAATTGGAATGCATCTGCTTGTGAATTATTGAGTGCTTGGGCGAATCGCGAAGGTGTTCCACTTGCTACAAGCTTTCGGTCTCAGGACCTAATTGATAATCAAGATGCTTGTTATGCCGGTGATTTAGGTATTGGCGCCAATCCCGCACTTGTAAAACGCATTCAAGAATCGGATGCTTTACTAGTCATTGGTGAGCGCTTGGGAGAAATGACCACGGCAGGCTATAGCATCCTCTCTGTGCCAACACCAAATACTAAGGTCATTCATGTTTTATCCAGTCCGGATGAACTTGGTCGGGTGTATCGCCCAGAATTTGCGATTAACTGCAGTCCTGAGAAGTTTTGCGCCGCCTTGAGTGAAGTTCAAATGGGTAAGCAACGCAATCTGCTAGCGATGGCTGGTGCTCATGCTGAGTATCTGGCCTTTTCAGCGCCAGTTACTGTCAAAGGTGATCTGCAACTCGCCCACATTATGGCGTCATTGCCCGCCAGCATTCCCCGTAACACCATTTTGACCAATGGCGCTGGTAATTTCGCAACGTGGGTACACCGCTTTTACCCTTATGGTGGATTTAAAAGTCAATTAGCGCCTGCAAACGGCTCTATGGGTTATGGCTTGCCAGCGGCCATCGCTGCAAAAATTGTGGATCCCAGCCGAGTGGTGATTGCAGTGTGTGGTGACGGTGATTTCATGATGAATTGCCAAGAGCTAGCAACAGCAGCGCGTTATGAAGCATTTCCAATCATTCTCTTGGTAAATAACAGTATGCTCGGGACTATACGCATGCATCAAGAGCGTGAGTTCAATCAACGTGTGATAGGAACAGGATTAACCAATCCGGATTTCATTAAGTTTGCAGATAGCTTTGGTATGCCAGCATATCGCGTGAGCAAGACTGATGAGTTTGCTCCAGCTTTTGCTAAAGCTCTAGCAAGCAATCGTGGCGCACTCATTGAGTTGGTGCTTGATCAAGAGGTAATTTCTCCATCTAAGCTGCTTTCACAACTTGGGAAATGACCAACTGAAGTATGAAAAAGAAAAGGGCGCTTAGCGCCCTTTTTAATACCTTCAATTAAATAGCTGCACACAAGACATTAATCGACTTTTGCGCCTGAGTCTTTCACAACCTTAGTCCACTTAGCGATTTCATTTTTAATGTAAGTAGAAAATTGCGATGGTGTATTACCAACTGGTTCTGCTCCCATCGCTAAATATTTTTCTTTCACAGAAGGGCTATTAATTGCCTTCATGAGCTCTGCGCTAGTCCTATTCAAAATATCTGGCGGCATATTTGCAGGGCCCACAATGCCAAACCAAGAGGTTGCTTCATAGCCAGGCAAATTGGCTGCCTCTGCAATGGTTGGAAGATCTGGAAATGCTGGTGAACGTTTTGCACTTGTGACTGCTAAGGCTTTAAGTCTGCCAGCGCGGATGTAATTAATGGATGAGGGCAGGTTATCAAACATGATGTCTACATTACCAGCCATCAGATCAGTTACTGCCGGAGGGCTACCCTTGTATGGCAAGTGCACCATGTATGTCTTTGTCATGGACTTGAAGAGCTCGCCCGCCATATGAATAGAGGTTCCGTTGCCACTGGACGCCATATTGACCTTGCCTGGATTGGCCTTAGCGTAACGAATTAGATCATTTACGTTATTAATGTTATTTTTTGCCGCCCACTCGGGGTTCAGAACCAGGACATTAGGTAATTCTGCTACCAAGGTGATGGGTGTGAAATCCTTTATAGGATCAAAAGGCATCTTGCCGCCACCTTGAGTGTAAAGGGGTTGATTGATACCATGCGTTCCAACGGATGCCATGAGCCAGGTATATCCATCGGGCAAAGATTTTGCAACTATCTCAGCGCCAATGTTTCCGCCAGCACCAGGTTTGTTATCGATGATCACGTTCCATTTTGCAGTAACGAGTAATTCATTTTGTAAAGGACGCGCAACGTTATCTGTTGCGCCACCGGCCGGAAATGGGACTACTAAGCGAATTGGCTTATTCGGAAATGTGCTTTGTGCGTATGCACTCAGTGTGATTGATGCGCAACACAAAATAGTGGTAGCAATGAAACTTGCTACGCTTGCACATCCATGATGAATCTTATTCATTTCCGTCTCCGTCTTTATATTTTTTAGCTATATCAAGTATTGGCTTATCCACAATGTAAACGATTATTTCTTTACTGGTAAGTAGTGCCTAATATTTAGGCAAGACAGGTCTGTCTATACAAATCGGTAACTTACGAAAACTTTTGTCGATTTATCCACAAAAGCTGTGGATAAGTTTTGGTCCCGCCGACAGGAATCGAACCTGTATCCCACGCTTAGGAGGCATGTGCACTATCCATTGTGCTACGGCGAGCTAAAAATATGGTACTGGACTCTATTGCCAACCACAAAGAGCCCAAACCTGGTTTGTTAAGGTAACCATCATAGTGGGTGCAAAGTAACTTGAAAAAACTGCCACCAAAATGAACAAGGCGGCAATGTAAAGAGTCCATCGCATGAGACTCTTCTTTCTTTTAGACTGTAGCGGGTCGGTGGATTGCACGTTCTTTGACGGGCAGGTTAATCATGAAAGCAAAAACGCCCAAGGTAATGGCAATTTCCCAAACAATTAAGTAGGAGCCGGTCTTATCAAACAAATAGCCGCCCAAGTATGCGCCGCAAAAACTGCCTAGTTGGTGTGAAAAGAAAATTAAACCAGAAAGCATAGTGAGGTATTTGACGCCGAAGATCTGCGCAACAATCCCATTGGTGAGGGGGATCGTGGATAGCCAGAGGAAACCCATAATCGAAGCAAAAATGTAGGTAGTCAGGGGGCTTAGTGGCAGCCATAAGAAGCCAATGATGGCTATAGATCTACCTAAATAGATGCCAGACAGTAAGTAACGCTTAGGGAAGTATTGGCCTAACGTGCCTGCGGCATAGGTACCAAAGATATTGAACAGTCCAATTAATGCTAAAGCAGTTGTTGCAACAACAGGTGCGCCAACATCAGGATAAATCTTCGATAGATCCTTCAGATAGGGCGCAAGGTGTACTGCAATAAAGACCACCTGAAAGCCGCAAACAAAATAGCCCAAAGTGAGGAATCTAAAGCTTGGATTTTTAATGGCCTCTCTCAAGGCCTCTTTGATCGTTTGATCGCCAAGATTATGTGTGTGAACAAAATTCTTTTCACGCAACATAAAGGCAATTGGGATCATCAGACTGGCCATCAAGGCGAGTAACAGGAGCGCATCTTGTGAGCCAAAATTACTTAACAAGCCTTGCTCGGTTGGGATCATTAGGAATTGCCCGAATGATCCTGCTGCTGCTGCAATCCCCATTGCCCAAACACGCTTATCTGCAGAGACGTTACGTCCTAAGATGCCGTAGATCACGCTATAAGTTGTTGCAGTCTGTGCAAGACCAATGAGAAGACCACCGGCAAAGGTAAAATTCAACACATCACTTGAAAGGGCCATGCCAGCCAATCCAAGCGTATACAAAATACCACCGGCAATCATGATTTTGAACGCACCATAGCGATCTGCTAGGGCACCAGTGATCGGTTGAAAGGCGCCCCAAATCAGGTTTTGTAACGCAATAGTCAGTGCAAAGGTTTCTCTACCCCAGCCATTAGCAGAGGTGATAGGCAGGTTGAATAAGCCAAAGCCATGGCGGATACCCATGGATAGCGTCACCATGAGGCCACCAAATAGCAATACTTGTTTGAGAGATAGTGAGTTTGCTGGCTTGTTATCAGACATTGGGTTTAGATAACTCCTTTTTTGCGCAGCTGCTCTATCGCTTGAGTATCAAGCTTGAGACGCTCATGCAATATCGCATCGGTATGCTGACCTAAGGTTGGCGGTGGCATCCTCACTACTACTGGCGTTTTGGAGAGACGCATTGGACTGGCGACTAGCTTCATTTGGCCAGTGGTGGGGTGAGGTACATGGAGCTCAATCTCGCGCGCTTTAACTTGCTCGTTCTCAAAAACTTCCTTGAAATTGTTAATAGGTCCACAAGGCACGCCGGCTGCCTCAAGTAAGGAGATCCATTCTGCTTTGGTTTTCTTGCGAGTCATTTCTTCTAGCAAAGGAACCAATTGCTTGCGATGTTGAACACGCAAGGGGTTTTCACAATAGAGCGGATTGTCTGCGAGATGGGCTTCACCCCCCGCAGTGACGAAATGTTTAAATTGACCGTTATTCCCAGCGGCAACAATGATCCAGCCGTCTGCTGTCGGGAGGGTTTGGTAAGGAACAATGGTTGGAGAAGCATTGCCCCACCGTAATGGGACTTCATCAGAGCACAAATAAGCACTTGCCACATTGGCCATGACCGCAATCTGAGTATCTAGGAGTGCCATGTCGATATATTGACCTTCTCCAATGCGATCACGATGCACCACGGCGGCCAAAATGGCTGTGCTGGCATACATGCCAGTAAAGATATCGGCTATGGCAACACCGGCTTTTTGGGGGCTTGCCCCAGCAAATTCATGTTCCTCGCCGGTCACGCTCATAAAGCCACCCATACCTTGGACAATGAAGTCATACCCTGGGCGATGGGCATAAGGGCCTGTTTGACCAAATCCCGTTATGGAACAGTAGATTAGGTCAGATTTGACCTTTTTAAGGCTCTCGTAGTCCAAACCATACTTTTTGAGCTGATCGACTTTGTAGTTTTCAATGACGATATCCGATTCAGCGGCCAACTTGCGGATGATTTCTTGGCCGTCAGGCTGGCTAATATCGACCGTAATCGACTGTTTATTGCGGTTTATCGCGATGAAATAGGCGGTTTCTTCGGTATCTTTGCCTTGGGCGTCTTTCGCAAAGGGAGGCCCCCAGTGGCGAGTGTCGTCCCCAGCTCCTGGCCGCTCGACCTTGATCACGTCGGCACCAAGGTCGGCGAGGTTTTGCGCACACCAAGGCCCAGCTAGCACCCGGCTTAGATCTAAAACACGTATATGACTTAAGGCTCCCATGCTCTAATTTTGGCATGGATGATGGGGTAATTCGGGAAAAGTTCCGACTTTGCCTCAGACATGACTACAATTTGCGCGCATGGCTACCCGTAAAACCTCTGAATACAGCGAATCATCAATCCAAGTCCTAAAAGGACTGGAACCAGTCCGTCAGCGGCCTGGAATGTACACGCGCACCGACAATCCCCTGCATGTGATCCAGGAAGTCCTGGATAACGCTTCTGACGAAGCCCTTGGTGGTTTTGGTAAGCACATTACCGTGACTTTGCACACTGATAGCAGTGTGAGTGTTGAGGATGATGGCCGAGGTATTCCGGTGGGAATGCATCCGACTGAGAAATTGCCGGTCGTGGAGATTGTCTTCACCCAGTTACATGCAGGTGGTAAGTTTGAAAAGGGTAGCGGCGGTGCTTATGCCTTTTCTGGCGGTTTGCATGGTGTTGGTGTGTCTGTTACGAATGCCTTATCCAAGCGCTTAGAAGTTACCGTATGGCGTGAAGGCCAAGTATCAACACTGACTTTTGCAGACGGCAGAGTCATCGAGAAGCTGAAAACACGTGCTTCAGGTAAGGACGACAAGTCGCACGGTACGCGAGTTCGCGCCTGGCCTGATGGTAAATATTTTGATAACTCAGCAATTCCGATGCCTGAGTTAATTCGTCTACTCAGATCAAAGGCCGTATTACTGCCAGGTGTCAAAGTGACTTTGATTCAAGAAAAATCTGGTGACAGCCAAACTTGGCAGTACGCCCAAGGTTTACGTGGTTACTTAAATGAAGCTATTGCGCAGGCTGGTCATGGTGCTGAAGTGATTCCACCATTTGAAGCTGAGCAATACGCAACTGGCAATGGCGATGATGATTCATTCGCTGAGGGCGAGGGCGCTGCTTGGGTTGTCGCTTGGACTGAAGATGGTCCGCCGGTGCGTGAAAGTTATGTCAATTTAATTCCAACGCCTGCAGGTGGCACGCATGAAAGCGGCTTGCGTGAAGGTTTATTTAACGCGGTAAAAGGTTTTATTGAGATGCATGCGCTGCAACCCAAGGGTGTGAAGCTCATGCCCGAGGATGTATTTGCACGAGCATCTTTTATTTTGTCAGCCAAGGTCTTAGATCCGCAATTTCAAGGTCAGATTAAAGAGCGCTTAAATTCACGTGATGCCGTTCGCCTGGTTTCTGGCTATACAAAATCCGCTTTAGAGCTTTGGCTAAATGAGCATGTAGATTACGGTCGCAAGTTAGCTGATTTGGTGATTAAGCAAGCCCAAGCAAGAACACGAGCCGGCCAAAAGGTAGAGAAGAAAAAATCTTCTGGTGTAGCTGTTCTGCCTGGCAAGCTCACGGATTGCGAGAGTCAAGACATCGGCATGAATGAAATCTTCTTAGTTGAGGGAGATTCCGCCGGTGGTTCAGCGAAGATGGGTCGCAATAAAGAATACCAAGCCATTCTGCCTCTACGCGGCAAGGTTCTCAATACTTGGGAAGCCGAGCGCGACCGCCTATTTGCCAATAATGAAGTTCACGATATCGCCGTAGCGATTGGCGTTGATCCCCACGGCGCAAATGACACTCCTGATTTATCAAACCTTCGTTACGGCAAGGTTTGTATTTTGTCTGATGCGGACGTTGATGGTGCGCATATTCAAGTCCTGTTATTAACCCTGTTCTATAAGCATTTTCCTAAATTGATTGATTTAGGGCATATCTATATTTCTCGTCCGCCTTTGTTTAGGGTTGATGCACCAGCACGCGGCAAGAAACCTGCGCAGAAAATCTATGCACTGGATGCAAGCGAGCTAACCGCGATTGAAGATAAGCTGCGTAAAGACGGTGTTAAAGAATCTGCTTGGCAAATTTCTCGTTTCAAAGGTTTGGGTGAGATGAGTGCCGAACAATTATGGGACACCACCCTAAATCCAGATACCCGCCGTTTATTACCGGTGACTTTAGGTGCATGGACACAAGATGAAACAATTAAGACCATGGACATGTTAATGGGTAAATCAGAATCCGGTGCGCGTCGCGATTGGTTGGAAGAGCGTGGTAATGAAGTTGAGGCAGATATTTAATGGTTACTAAAAAAACACCCGGCACATCCGATCTTGATCAGGCTGATTTATTTTCTGTCGTTGACGAGATGGATATTGTTGAGATTCCGAAGTCCACTGCAAAAGTAGCATCTGCTGGTGGACCTAAAGATCCACATGATCCAAAGGTTGTGGAATTAAACGAAGACGACAAAGATAGTTTGACACTGGCTGTTTATGCCGAGCGCGCCTACTTGGATTACGCTATTAGCGTTGTGAAGGGTCGGGCATTGCCTGATGTGGCGGATGGTCAAAAACCTGTCCAGCGCCGTATTTTGTTCTCGATGAGTGAGATGGGGCTGCGTGCCGATGCGAAACCCGTCAAGAGCGCCCGCGTTGTGGGTGATGTTCTCGGTAAGTTTCATCCGCATGGCGACCAATCTGCATATGATGCATTAGTACGTTTGGCACAAAGTTTTTCACTGCGATATCCCTTAATTGATGGTCAAGGTAACTTTGGCTCACGCGATGGTGATGGCGCTGCTGCAATGCGTTACACGGAGGCACGCTTAACCAAGATTGCGAACTTACTGCTAAGCGAGATTGACGAGGGTACGGTTGATTTCACGGCGAATTATGATGGTTCATTCCAAGAGCCTAAGTTGTTGCCAGCGCGTTTACCGTTTGTTTTGCTCAATGGCGCCTCAGGGATTGCTGTTGGTATGGCAACCGAGATTCCATCACATAACTTGCGTGAAGTAGCCGCAGCAGCAATTGCTTTGATGAAGACCCCTAAACTTTCTACAGCTGAATTGCTGGAGATTATTCCTGGACCCGACTTCCCAGGTGGTGGCCAAATTATTTCAACGCCAGCAGACATCGCTCAGATTTATGAAGCTGGCCGCGGTAGCCTGAAAGTTCGTGCGCGTTGGTCAGTTGAAGAGCTTGCTCGCGGTCAGTGGCAGATTGTGGTGAATGAACTTCCTCCAGCAACCTCATCACAGCGGGTCCTGCAGGAGATTGAAGAGATTACCAATCCAAAAGTAAGGGTCGGCAAGAAATCCTTAACGCCCGAGCAAAATAATATCAAATCCACCATTCTGAATGTGTTGGACGGTGTTCGCGATGAATCTAGTAAGGACGCTGCTGTACGTTTAGTTTTTGAACCGAAGAGCAAAAACATTGACGTGAATGAGTTCGTCAATCTATTGCTAGCGCATACCTCTTTAGAGTCCAATGCGCCAATGAACTTGGTGATGATTGGCAATGATGGTCGACCACGTCAAAAAGGTCTAAAAGAAATTATTTCCGAGTGGATTGCATTCCGGGTTGCTACTGTTACGCGGCGCACCCAATATCGCCTCGGTAAAGTCAAAGACCGTATGCATATTTTGGAAGGGCGTTTAACCGTCCTTCTGAATATTGATAAGGTGATTAAGATCATTCGCAATAGCGATGAGCCTAAAGCTGATCTGATTAAAGAATTTAAGCTCAGCGATCGTCAAGCTGAAGATATTCTTGATATTCGTTTGCGTCAGTTAGCTCGCCTTGAGGGTATCAAGATCGAGCAAGAGCTCAAAGAGTTGAAGGCTGAACGCGATGAATTAGAAGGCTTACTCCAAAGCGATACTGTTTTGCGTAAGCGCATCATCAAAGAAATCGAATCTGATATGAAGGATTACGGCGATGATCGTCGTACCTTGATTCAGGAAGATAAGCGCGCGGTTGCAGAGACTAAAGTGATTGATGAGCCTGTTACGGTGATTGTTTCCCAAAAAGGTTGGGTACGCGTTCGGCAAGGTCATGAACACGATGCTAGCCAGTTTGGCTTCAAGGCCGGTGATGCGATGTATTCCACCTTTGAATGCCGGACGGTAGATGTCATGCAAGGATTTGGTAGTGATGGTCGCGTCTACACCGTGCCCGTGAGTGAGTTGCCAGGTGCTCGTGGTGATGGCTCGCCATTAACCAGCTATGTCAATCTAGCCTCTGGTTCGCAGATGGTGGCTTATTACGCTGGGCAGCCCGATGATCTGGTTTTGATCTCAACCAGATCGGGTAATGGCTTCCTGGCCAATGTCGCGGATATGACAACACGCAATAAGGCCGGCAAATCCTTCGTTGGTATCGATTCCAAGTTCCCTGGTGGCGATGCACCTTTAGGCGCAGCTAAAGTGAAGGCTGGTATGAAACAGGTTGCCTGCCTATCTGAAGCCTCTAAATTATTGGTCTTCCCATTAGATGAGTTAAAACGCTTGCCAACAGGCGGCAAGGGTCTGATCTTGATGGGCTTAGATGGAGTAGAGAAGTTAGCTTCAGCGATCGCTGTTGGTCCTGATGGCGCCACATATTCTGGTGCGGGTCGCGCCGGTAAGCCAACAGAACTCTCTTTGGATGCTAAAACCTTGAAGTCATTCGCTGGCAATCGTGCTCGCAAGGGCCATTTTGTTGAGCCTCGCCTGAAGGATGGCAAGCTTAAAGCAAACTAATTCTTCTCATCCCCTGTATTAACAAAGAAACCCGGTCAGTTCACACTGCCGGGTTTTTTCATTGTTACCTTACTTATTTTGGGCTGGCGATACCGTACTTCACAGCAATCACCTCAGCCATGATCGACACAGCAATTTCTGGTGGGGTTAGTGCGCCAATGTGGAGTCCAACAGGACCATATAATTTTTCTACTTGCGCTTTAGTAACATCAAATTCCAAGAGACGTTCTTTACGTTTCTGGGTGTTGATCTTGCTACCCAAGGCACCAACATAAAAAGCAGAGGACTTGAGAGCTTCCATGAGCGCCATGTCATCGAGTTTAGGGTCATGTGTGAGGGCTATGACAGCGGTATGGGCGTCGATACCCAGATCAAGCAAGACATCATCAGGCATCCCTTTGATAAAGGTAACATCATTTCGTGCAATACCTTCGGCGTACTCCTCACGTGGATCAATCACTATCACCTCAAAGTCTGAGGCTAATGCAAAGTCTGCTGTGTATAGCGATAGTTGACCAGCACCAATCAGCACCATGCGCCAGCGTGGTCCATAAGTAGTGCGCATGACCTTCTCATCACATAAGAAAAGATCGCTTCGATCACCATCTTCCAATGTGGACTTGCCAGTTAAAAGATCAACGCTACGCAGGGTAATTTGCTGCGATGAGATGGCTTTAAGGAGCTCTTCTAAAACCGCCAGCTCAGGTTTTGGTTCTATGAGTAATCTAAGGGTGCCGCCACAAGGGATGCCAAAACGAGCTGCCTCTTGTTGACTGACACCATAAACAACCATTTCAGGTATGTTGCGCGTCAGAATCTCTGTCTGTACGCGGCGAATAAGATCATCCTCAACGCAACCGCCGGATACTGATCCTGCAACTTGCCCGTCCTGACGAATGGCTAGCCAAGAACCCACCGGCCTTGGTGCGGAGCCCCAGGTTTGTACAACCGTGGCAATCGCTACTGGCTGACCGGCCTTAAGCCAGTCAACAGCGGACTTGAGAACGCTTAAATCGGTGCTGTTCATGCTTTATCTTTTGTTTTTGAAATATCTATTTATTATCACCCTAATGAACACACTAGGAATATCCACCAACGCATCGATTCGTTTAGCAGTCTTATTGCTTGCGGCTGGCGAGGGTAGCCGCTTGGGATCTCATCCTAAAGCGCTTCTTAAAAGAGATGGCCAGTCGCTTTTAAGGCGGTTTTGCACTGCCTTGGCGACATTTGAGCCGGTTCAATTTGTTGTGGTGACAGGCTTTCATGCGGACCTTATTGAGCATGAGATTGATTCCATCCAACATGTCTCACCATTTCCCATTACCGTCGTACGAAATTTATCCTCAAAAGATGGTCAGGCAACATCCGTGCGTTTGGGCCTTGAATCCTTGCAAGGTCAATATGATGCGTTGCTGGTGGCGCTATCTGATCAACCTGGGATTGGATCGCTAGAAGTGCAAGCCTTGCTTAATGAGTATTCTCATAAAGAGAAAGATCAGGAAGTGATTTTGCCAATCGTTGATAACAAGAGAGGTAATCCTGTTTTATTTTCCCGTGCCGCTATCAAAGATATTTTGGCTATTCCAGGCATGGTGTGTCGCCCATATATGGACAAGCACCCAGAACTACTCAGGCTAATGCAAACAGAGCTTCAGGGATTTGTGCTGGATGTCGACACCTTTGAAGACATCCAACGAGAAAAGCTCACATTGAGCTGATTTTAAATCTCAGCAATCAACTCAATTTCAACGCAAGCCCCCAAAGGAATTTGCGCTACACCAAAGGCACTGCGTGCATGCTTACCAGCATCACCAAAGACTTCAAAAAGTAACTCTGAGCAGCCATTAATAACTAAGTGTTGCTCTGTGTATTCAGATGTCGAGTTCACGAGCCCCATGACTTTGACAATGCGCTTTACTTTGTCTAGTGAACCAAGATGACTCTGCAATGTGGAGATCAAATCAATTGCGATGGATCTGGCTGCAGCTTTACCAGTTTCAGTGTTCATGTCCACGCCCAATTTTCCAACCCATGGCTTGCCGTCCCGCTTAGCAATATGACCGGATAAAAATACTGTGTTGCCTGTGGTAGCAGCCATAACATAGGCAGCAGCAGGGGGTCCTGGTGGAGGCAGGTCAATTCCAAGGGATTTCAAGCGATCGCTAATATTGGTAGTCATATGGTTTCTCTAGGGATAAATATACGTTTGAAATGAATGACTTGATCTTACTTTGAAAGTTGGCGCATGGCACTTTCTAAGCCATTCAATGTAACTGGATACATCCTATCTTTCATGAGTTTTTGCATAATGTCGATCGATTGACGATATTGCCAGACCGATTCAGGTTCGGGGTTAAGCCAAGCAAAATGAGGGAAGTGATCAATCAGGCGATTGACCCAGGTTGCCCCAGCTTCTGGGTTGTTGTATTCAACTGAACCGTTTGGGCTCAAAATTTCATAGGGCGACATCGTGGCGTCTCCCACAAAAATAAGTTTGTATTCAGGGCCATATTTATTGATGATGTCTTGTGTTTTTGTAACTTGATCACGACGTCGACGATTGCTTTGCCACAAATTCTCGTACACACAATTATGAAAGTAATAATGCTCAAGGTGTTTAAATTCTGTTTTGGCAGCAGAGAAGAGCTCTGCAATCCTTTGAATGTGATCATCCATCGAGCCACCCACATCCATTAGCAATAAGACTTTTACTTGGTTGTGACGCTCAGGCCGCATTTGGATATCAAGCATGCCAGCATTGGCAGCGGTTGAATGTATCGTTTTATCTAAGTCCAACTCTAGATGAGAGCCTTCTCTAGCAAAGCGTCTGAGTCTGCGTAATGCCAATTTGATGTTGCGTGTGCCTAAGGCGAGATCGCTATCATAGTCTTTAAATTCTCGCGTTTCCCAGACCTTGATTGCGGTGCGATTGCCAGCACTTTCTCCGCCAATCCGAATGCCTTCAGGGTGATAGCCACTATGACCAAAGGGGGACGAGCCGCCTGCGCCAATCCACTTTTTGCCACCACCATGCCATTCCTTTTGCTCTTTCATGAGCACTTCAAGACGTTTCTGCAGCGCCTCTGGTCCGCCCAGCTTCTTTAGAGCCGCTTTTTCTTCATCGGTCAATACGCGTTGGAGTTTTTTCTCCAACCAGTCGAGTGGTATATCTGGCTGGAGCGCAATAATTTGCTCGATACCATTGAAGTAGGCGCCAAAGACTTGATCAAAGCGATCAAAGTACTGCTCATCCTTGACCAGAGTCATTCTGGCCAATTGGTAAAAATCATCAATGGAAGGCTCAATCACGCCAGACTTGAGTGCCTCAAGTAGTGTCAAAAATTCTCTTACTGACACCGGCACTTTGGCATCCTTCAAATTGAGGAAAAATTGAATCAACATCTAAATGACTGGATGATCTAGCGATTAGCGATGATTGCGATTCATCATTACTAATCGTTCAAAGAGGTGAACATCTTGTTCGTTCTTGAGCAGAGCTCCATGCAAAGGCGGCACCACAACCTTTTCATCAGAGCTATACAGGGCTTGGGCTGGAATATCTTCGGCCAAGAGAAGCTTTAACCAGTCAATCAATTCAGAAGTAGAAGGCTTTTTCTTAAGGCCCGGCAGAGCTCTGATTTGATAAAACGATTTGAGGGCTGCATCGAGTAGGTCTTGCTTAATGTTAGGGTGATGTACGTCCACAATACTTTGCATCGTGCCCGCATCCGGGAAAGAAATGTAATGAAAGAAGCAGCGACGCAAAAATGCATCCGGCAATTCTTTTTCATTGTTCGAGGTGATGATGACAAGAGGGCGGTGCTTTGCTTTAATCAGTTCACGAGTTTCATAAACATAAAACTCCATGCGGTCAATTTCGCGCAGTAAATCATTTGGAAACTCAATATCAGCTTTATCAATTTCATCAATGAGTAGTACGGTAGGCTCGTTAGCTTCAAACGCTTGCCATAAGACGCCCTTAACAATGTAGTTACGAATGTCATTTACTTTTTCATCGCCCAACTGAGAATCGCGCAGACGACTAACAGCATCATATTCATAGAGACCTTGTTGGGCCTTGGTGGTAGATTTGATATGCCATTGCAACAAGGACATCTTCAGGGCAGCCGCAACTTCTTCTGCCAGCATCGTTTTGCCGGTTCCCGGTTCGCCTTTGATTAAAAGGGGGCGCTGTAAAGTAATAGCCGCATTAACAGCTAGTTTTAGATCATCGGTGGCCACATAGGTTTGGGAGCCATCAAAGCGAGATTTAGTCTGGGCCATATCGTGTTAAAAGTCCTTTATTGAGCGCCTAAGTATAGGTAAAAGGGAGGTAATTTTCAGCGTTTTTGCCAATTTTTAGTGCTTATAAGACGGTTTTGCCTTCTCTCCGCTATACTTCCACAACTTGTTCTGGATCAAACCGATTAAATAGTGATTTTTATGAAAAAACTCTTCACTCTCTCCCAATTAGCCGCTTGCGCTACTTTGGCATTTGCTGGATTTTCAGCCCAGGCTGCCGATGTTCAAGGTTCAGCCGATGCGGGCAAAGGTAAGGTTTGGCTTTGTATTGGTTGCCATTCCATTCCCGACTACCGCGCTGACTATCCTCTGGTTTATAAGGTTCCAATGATTGGCGGCCAAAACGGCGCCTATATTGCTACCGCATTGTCTGAGTATAAAAAAGGCGAAAGAAAGCATCCAACGATGCGCGCGATTGCCACAAGCTTATCTGATCAAGATATGGCTGATATCGGCGAATACTATGCTGCGCAGACTGCCACCTCACCTAATAACCCATTGAAGTGATATTTAGAGACCTGTTTATGAAAGTCACACTATTTACAGCTGTTTTATTGTCTAGCATTGGTTTGGCGAATGCCGCTAACCTGGATAAAGGCCAAGCCCTGGTTGAGAAGGCCAATTGTGCTTCTTGTCATGGTGCCGGCTTAAATGCGCCAATTTTGCCGGTCTATCCTAAGTTAGCTGGCCAACATGCTGACTATCTCTACTATGCTTTGCATGCCTATCAAGTAGGTAATGGCAATGCTCAGTATGGCCGCAGCAATGCAGTGATGTCATCACAGGTTCAGGCTTTCTCTGATGCTGACTTACGTGATATCGCTGCTTATGTTTCTTCTTTGCCGGGAAATTTAGTCGTTAAGAAATAAGCTCTCTGTGCAAAATGTTAAAGGCCTAGTTTTCTAGGCCTTTTTCTTTTTTAGGGTTGATTTATTACTTTGCCGCTTCTAGGCCTCGGGCGAGGTGTTTTCGCATGGCGGCTTCAGCGGCTGTTGGATCGCGCTTTAGGATGGCCTGCAGGATTTCTCGATGCTCAAGGAGGGAGTTTTGAAGCCGTCCAGTACGGGTAAGGGAGTCGCGACGTTGGAGTTTTAGTACTTTCCTGAGGTCTGCTATGACGCCATTCATCCACTTATTACTTGCAATATCTTGTATAAGCTCATGAAATTTAACGTTAATTTCAAAAAACTGCTCTACATCCCGATCTGCGGCTGCTTTTTCAAGGCGGTGATGTAAGTCATCCAATAGATTTAATTGTTCTTCAGTCGCTTTGGAAGCTGTTTCTTTCGCTGCCTGGCCCTCTAACAAGGAGAGGACAGTAAAAATTTGTTCTAAATCACGCCTATCAACCTCCGTTACATAGGCGCCACGATTCATTTTGGTGGTTACTAGGCCTTCTGAAGCCAATACTTTGATGGCCTCACGCATTGGGGTTCTGCTGATGCCGAACTGTTGAGCCAGGCTTTGCTCGTCTAACCAGCTGCCTGGCGCCAGTTCATGGGCAAATATCTGTGCCCGAAGCCGTTCTGCTACGTCTTCGTATAAGGGGCGATTAATTAGCTTTGTATTCATAATTATGTATACAGTATCTAGACAAATATAAAAAAGTCAAGCAGAATAGGCGTATTAATGTTGCATAAGAGCAATAAAGCCAACCAGGAGTGCTTTATGAGTAGCAATGAAAAAAAATCTGCATCAACTATTTGGCCCAGTGCGTCAGAAAGTAATTTGAGTGACTGGAAGAAATCAGCGGAAAAATCTGCACCCAACGGTAACGTCGATGAATTAGGTTGGAAAACCCCAGACGGCATTCACTTAAAAGCGCTTTACACATCTGCAGACACAGAAGGTTTGCAATATGCAAACTCATTGCCGGGCTTTGAGCCATTTGTGCGTGGACCACAAGCCACAATGTATTCAGTTCGCCCTTGGACGATTCGTCAGTACGCTGGCTTTTCTACGGCCGAAGAATCCAATGCCTTTTATCGCAAAGCACTTGATGCAGGTGGTCAAGGCGTTTCAGTTGCATTTGATTTGGCAACACATCGCGGCTATGACTCCGATCATCCGCGCGTAACGGGTGACGTTGGTAAGGCTGGTGTGGCAATCGATTCCGTTGAAGACATGAAGATTTTGTTTGATGGCATTCCATTGGACAAAGTTTCCGTATCGATGACGATGAATGGTGCCGTGCTGCCGGTCTTGGCTGGTTACATTGTTGCAGGTGAAGAGCAGGGCGTAAAACAAGAGCTTCTCTCTGGAACAATTCAGAATGACATTCTGAAAGAGTTCATGGTGCGCAATACCTATATCTACCCACCAGAGCCTTCCATGCGCATCATTGGCGACATCATTGAGTACACCGCTAAGCATATGCCAAAGTTCAACTCGATTTCGATTTCGGGTTATCACATTCAAGAAGCTGGTGCCAATCAAGTCTTGGAATTAGCTTTCACGCTGGCTGATGGGAAAGAGTACGTTAAAACAGCATTGGCTAAAGGCCTTGATGTGGATAGCTTTGCGGGTCGCCTCTCATTCTTCTTTGCAATGGGTATGAACTTTTATCTAGAGGTTGCTAAATTGCGCGCTGCCCGACTACTATGGTGGCGCATTATGAAGGCCTTCGATCCGAAGAATTCAAAGTCACTGATGTTGCGCACGCATTGCCAAACATCTGGCTGGTCTCTAACAGAGCAAGACCCATACAACAACGTTGTACGTACCACAATCGAAGCAATGTCTGCGATATTTGGTGGCACCCAATCTTTGCATACCAATTCATTTGATGAAGCCATTGCTTTGCCATCTGAATTCTCAAGTCGCATTGCCCGCAATACGCAACTCATTATTCAAGAAGAAACCCATATCACTAGTGTGATTGATCCATGGGCCGGTTCTTACATGATGGAGAACTTGACACAAGAGATGGCTGATAAAGCTTGGGAAATTATTCAAGAAGTAGATGGTATGGGTGGCATGACTAAGGCGGTAGAGAGTGGCTGGGCTAAGCTCAAAATTGAAGCTGCTGCTGCCGAGAAGCAGGCGAAGATTGACTCAGGATCTGACGTGATTGTTGGCGTCAATAAATACAAGCTTGCTAAAGAAGATTTAGTTGATGTGCGCATGATTGATAACGATCAAGTTCGCGATAGTCAAATTGCACGCTTAAATACGATTAAAGCGAAGCGCGATAGCAAGCAAGTAGAAGCTGCATTAGATGCGTTGACAAGGGCTGCAGAAGAAAATACCGGAAACTTGCTTGAATTGGCAGTCAATGCCATTCGCTTGCGCGCTACCGTTGGTGAAGTTTCTGATGCATTAGAAAAAGTTTACGGGCGCCATCGCGCCGATACTCAAAAGGTGACCGGTGTGTATGCAGCTGCCTATGATTCAGCCGAAGGCTGGGAAAAACTCAAAGTAGAAATTGCTGACTTTGCCAAAGACTTTGGACGTCGTCCTCGAGTCATGATTGCCAAGCTGGGTCAAGATGGCCATGACCGCGGCGCTAAAGTAGTTGCTACTGCGTATGCCGATCTTGGGTTTGACGTCGATATCGGACCTTTGTTCCAAACTCCAGAAGAGTGTGCACGCCAGGCGATTGAAAATGACGTTCATGCTCTGGGGGTTTCTACCTTAGCTGCTGGTCATAAGACCTTAGTTCCGGCAATCATTGCAGAGTTAAAGAAGCAAGGCGCCGATGACATCATCGTCTTCGTTGGTGGCGTCATCCCTCGTCAGGATTATGAATTCCTTTATGAATCTGGCGTGAAGGGAATCTATGGCCCAGGCACTCCAATTCCGGCATCAGCAAAAGATGTGCTTGAGCAGATTCGTAAATCTGTAAAGCCGACTTAAGTTCGGATCGCTGAGCATGCTAAACGCCGCCGATCAAATTTTGGTAAGTGATCTTACCGGAGCCCCCTCGTCAGCGCAACGTCGTGCTTTAGCTAAGATTATTACCCTGCTTGAGTCCACGCGCTTAGACCATCGTAAGCGTGCAGATGAAGTTCTGAATGCTTTGCTTCCTAAAACGGGTAAATCGTTTCGCTTGGGTATCTCCGGCGTACCCGGTGTCGGTAAGTCAACTTTAATTGAGACCTTGGGTCTCTACCTGATAGAAAAAGGTCACAGGGTTGCCGTATTGGCTATAGATCCATCTTCGACTCTATCTGGCGGATCCATATTGGGCGACAAGACGCGGATGGAGCGTTTATCTGTTCTTGACGCTGCCTTTATACGGCCAAGTCCCTCATCTGGAACTTTAGGTGGTGTAGCAGAAAAAACGCGAGAAGCCATGCTGGTAGCGGAGGCCGCTGGATTTGATGTGGTCATCATTGAGACGGTAGGTGTAGGGCAGAGCGAAATCGCGGTTGCAGGTATGACCGATATGTTTTTGCTATTACAACTCCCCAATGCTGGTGACGATCTTCAGGCAATTAAAAAAGGTGTCATGGAAATCGCTGATTTGATTGTCATCAACAAGGCCGACATCGACCCGGATGCCGCCATGCGCGCGCAATTATTTATTAGCAGCTCATTGCGTTTATTGGGTTTCCAGGGAAATCCCGATCATGCTTCTCACGATCAGAATTATTGGCACCCAGTAGTCCTGTGTATGAGCGCTCTAGAAGGCGCTGGCATCCCAGAACTTTGGGAAAAAATTCTTCAATATCAAAAATTACAAAATGCGAATGGCTTGCTACAAGCGCGACGCAAGCAACAATCAGGCTCTTGGATGTGGGATCGGATTGGCGCAGGCTTAAAAAATGCTTTTCAGAATCATCCAGCAGTACAAGAGCTATTGCCCAGCTTAAGCGCTGAGGTGAATCAAGGAACCATGGCCGCTTCTGTTGCTGCGAGACGTTTACTCGAAGCAATGGGGCATGAATTTTTCTAAGGAGTCAGCATGAAGGACATTATTCAACAGCTTGAAGCTAAGCGCGAACTTGCCAGATTAGGGGGCGGGCAAAAGCGTATTCAGGCGCAACACTCAAAAGGGAAGCTCACTGCCCGAGAGCGTATTGAGCTCTTGCTAGACGCAGGCACATTTGAAGAGTGGGACATGTTTGTTGAGCATCGCTGCCATGATTTTGGGATGGCTGATCAAACTGTTCCAGGCGATGGCGTTGTTACTGGCTACGGCATGATTAATGGCCGCCTGGTGTTTGTGTTTTCCCAAGACTTCACCGTATTAGGGGGATCCTTATCTGAGGCCCATGCCGAGAAAATTTGCAAGATCATGGATCAGGCCCTCAAAGTTGGCGCACCCGTGATTGGTTTGAATGACTCTGGTGGTGCGCGTATTCAAGAAGGGGTGGCTTCATTAGGCGGATATGCAGAAATTTTCCAGCGTAACGTCACTGCTTCAGGAGTCATCCCGCAGATCTCCTTGATCATGGGACCTTCCGCTGGTGGTGCTGTGTACTCACCAGCGCTGACGGATTTCATCTTCATGGTGAAAGATAGTTCTTATATGTTTGTCACGGGTCCAGAGGTAGTGAAAACTGTTACGCATGAGGATGTGACTGCAGAAGAATTGGGTGGTGCCGTAACTCATTCAACTGTATCTGGCGTATGTGATTTGGCATTTGACAATGATGTAGATGCCATCATGATGCTGCGCCGTTTCTTCAATTACCTGCCATTATCCAATCGCGAAAAACCACCGATGATTCATGGTGCTATGCGTACAGAAGAGCCCGATTTTTCATTAGATACCTTGGTACCTTCGAACCCAAATCAACCTTACGATATGAAAGAGTTGATTTCGAAGATTGCGGATGACGGTGAGTTTTTTGAGCTTCAGCCTGATTATGCAAAAAATATCTTGATTGGCTTTGCTCGTATGGAGGGTCGTTCAATTGGTATTGTGGCCAACCAGCCTTTAGTGCTAGCGGGTTGTTTGGATATAAAAGCCTCCATTAAAGCCGCACGTTTTGTGCGATTCTGCGACGCTTTTAATATTCCTGTAGTGACATTAGTTGACGTTCCTGGGTTTATGCCTGGTACCGCTCAAGAGTACGGCGGTATTATTAAGCATGGTGCGAAATTGCTCTATGCCTATGCTGATTGCACAGTACCTAAGGTAACTTTAATTACCCGTAAGGCTTACGGCGGAGCCTATGACGTGATGGCCTCTAAGCATTTGCGAGGTGACGTCAACTTCGCTTGGCCCTCTGCAGAAATTGCAGTAATGGGTCCTAAGGGCGCCGTAGAAATTATCTTCCGTGACGAAAAATCTGACCCTGAAAAGATTACTGCGCGTGAAGCAGAGTACAAGGCCAAATTTGCAAACCCCTTTGTGGCGGGTCGTCGCGGCTATATTGACGACGTTATCTTGCCGCATGAAACCCGTAAACGTATTTCACGCTCTTTGGCAATGTTGAAAGATAAAGAACTGAAGAATCCTGCTCGTAAACACGGCAACATTCCTCTTTAAGGTGCCAAATAATCATGACTACGAAAATGTTTAAGAAAATTTTGATTGCTAACCGCGGCGAGATTGCTTGCCGTGTAATGAAAACCGCCAAGAAGATGGGCATCAAAACGGTGGCGGTTTATTCCGAAGCGGATAAAGAGGCTCGCCACGTGCAAATGGCCGATGAGGCAGTTTGTATTGGGCCAGCACCTTCACGCGAGTCTTATTTGTTGATGGAACGGATTATTCAGGCTTGTAAAGATACCGGCGCTGAAGCGGTCCATCCTGGCTATGGTTTCTTATCTGAGAATGAGCAATTCGCTAAACGCTGCGAAGAAGAGGGCATAGTCTTCATTGGCCCAAAACACCAGTCCATTGCAGCGATGGGTGACAAGATTGCCTCGAAAAAGCTTGCTCTAGCCGCTAAGGTTAATACAATTCCCGGCCACAATGAAGCGATTGCTACGACAGAAGAGGCTGTGAAGATTGCCCAAGGTATTGGGTATCCAGTCATGATCAAAGCGTCTGCTGGCGGTGGTGGTAAAGGTTTGCGTGTTGCATTTAACGACAAAGAAGCTGCTGAAGGCTTCGCTGCGTGCAAGACTGAAGCCATGAATAGCTTCGGTGATGATCGGATTTTTATTGAGAAGTTTGTTGAAGGGCCCCGCCATATTGAGATTCAGGTTCTTGGCGATGCTCATGGAAATGTTGTTTATCTCAATGAGCGTGATTGCTCCATTCAGCGACGTCACCAGAAGGTGATTGAAGAGGCGCCATCACCCTTTATTGATCCGGCCACCCGTAAAGCGATGGGTGAGCAAGCAGTGGCCCTAGCGAAGGCGGTCGACTATCAATCTGCAGGCACCGTTGAATTTGTCGTTGGAAAAGACAAGTCTTTCTATTTCCTGGAGATGAATACCCGTCTACAAGTTGAGCACCCTGTCACCGAAAATATTACGGGACTTGACCTCGTTGAGCAGATGATTCGGGTTGCTGCTGGTGAAAAACTGGCATTCAAGCAAGAAGATGTAAAGCTGAATGGCTGGTCCATGGAATGTCGTATTAATGCGGATGACCCATTCCGTAATTTCTTGCCTTCAATAGGCCGCCTAGTGAAATATCGTCCACCAGAAGAAGTGGGTGGTGTACGTGTTGATACAGGCGTTTATGAGGGTGGTGAGATCCCGATGTATTACGACTCCATGATTGCCAAGCTCATTGTCCACGGCAAGGATCGTAATGAAGCGATTGAAAAAATGCGCTCAGCTTTGAATGATTTTGTGATTCGCGGTATTCATTCAAATATTCCATTTCAGGCTGCTTTATTACAGCACCCACGCTTTGTGGCTGGCGATTTCACCACTGGATTTATTGTTGAAGAATATCCGGATGGCTTTAAGACAGACTCCGTTCAACCGCTTGACCCAAGACGTCTAGCCGCCTTGGCTGCATTTATGCGTTACCGCTATCTTGAGCACATCAAGATGATTGATGGTCAGTTAGTCGGCCATGAAATGACCATTGCAAAGCAGTTTGTAGTGGTAACGGGCGCACGTGTCGGCTCTAAAGATGACCCGATTGAAATTCCAATTCGGGTTGAGCTAAAAGATTCTACTTACTCCGTATATATCGATGATGCAGCTGGTGTGAGTCGTTATGACATCGTTAGCAACTGGCGTCCAGGCGAAATTTGCTTGCGCGCTACGATTAATGGCACCAGCAAGATTACCGCTCAAGTGGAGCGTCGAGGTGTGAAGTATTTCCTAGTATTGGATGGCGCTCAATATGAATGCATGGTTCTCAGTCATTTAGGTGCTGAGCTTCAGCGTCGCATGCCTGTCAAAGTTCCGCCCGATACATCAAAATTGGTAATGTCACCAATGCCAGGACTGCTTACTAACATCTCCGTAAAAGTAGGTGAGACTGTCACAGCTGGCCAGAAATTGGCTGCGATTGAAGCGATGAAGATGGAAAATACCTTAACGGCAGCCCAAGACGGGGTGGTTGCAGAAATCTGCGCGAAAGTGGGCGAAAGTTTAGCGGTTGATCAATTGATCATTCGCTTCGAATAGGAAACCTATGTCTAAGCCATTTAAGATTTTGGGTATTCAGCAAATCGCTATCGGGGGCGAGGATAAAGACCGCCTTCGCAAACTTTGGGTTGATCTGTTGGGCTTTCAATACAAGAGTACTTTTATATCGGAGCGTGAGAATGTCGATGAAGACATTTGTGCCATTGGCTCAGGTGCGCATGAGATTGAAGTGGATTTAATGCAACCACTCGACATCAATAAAAAGCCTGCTGTACATCAAACTCCTTTAAACCATGTTGGTTTATGGGTGGACGATTTACCTAAGGCTGTTGAATGGCTTGGGGCTAATGGCCTACGTTTTGCTCCTGGTGGTATTCGCCGTGGTGCAGGTGGCCATGACATCACTTTTGTTCACCCCAAAGGAAATGATGAGTTTCCCTTTTCAGGTGAGGGTGTATTAATCGAGCTGGTTCAAGCTCCGCCCGAAGTGATTTCTGCCTTAAGTTGATGGAAACCTCCCATTGACCCGCATACTTGCAATCGATACCTCATCAGCTTGGTGCTCTGTCGCATTGTCTATTGATGATGAAAGACCCGCATTCCTGCATCAAAAAGTTTCTGCAGGTGCAAGCCAGTTTTTGTTGCCATGGATTGAGCAATTACTGAATGTCGCCAAGATTAACTTGCATTCACTAGATGCGATTGCGATTGGTGTTGGGCCTGGCGCCTTCACTGGGGTGCGGCTTGGCCTTGCTTCAGTTCAGGGCTTGGCAGTTGCTGCCAACCTCCCTGTGTTACCGGTTATCAGTCTTGATGCAATTGCTGCCGAGCTCATTAAGACGTCAGCCTTTTTAGCAGCAAGGCCAAAGAGATTTCTCGTGGCTATTGATGCTCGCATGAATGAAGTGTATTGGGCTCACTATGAAACTACCTCTTCAGGCCTACCTGTGCGACTTGGTGAAGTGGCTCTAACTTCCCCAGAAAATATTGTATTGGATGATATTGAGTTCGTTGCTGGCAGTGCCATTAAAGAATACGGCGATCGATTATTTTTGCGCTCAAAAAATGTATTCTTAAAAGCGCAACTTGACCCTGAAATTAGCATTAGCGCACTTGGCGTCCTTGCCTGTGCGAAGGTGTCGTGGGACGCTGGTCTTGCACATGATATCCATCTGTTAGAGCCGGTATATGTTCGCAATAAGGTTGCCTTCACTGCTGAAGAACGTAAGCAAGCCAACATCTGAGTATGGCTAAAGAATTAGACGCAAAGGATCCAATTCAAGAGGGCATTGCTGAGCTTTCTTTTTTGCCAATGCTGCCTGCTGATTTAGATGAAGTTCTGGCTATCGAGGTGGTTTCTCATATCCATCCATGGACTCGAGGGAATTTTTCAGACTCTTTGGCTGCTGGTCACTGGGCTTATTGCATACGCCCGCAACTAGATCAGGCGATTAAAGGCTCATATCTTGATCCACAAGTCTTATGGGCTTACTGTATCCTATTTCCCGCAGTAGATGAGTTACATCTGCTCAATATCACGGTTTCTCCAAAATTACGCAGACTAGGCCTTGCGGCACGAATGATGAATGCCATTGAAGCTGTAGCGGTTCAGCAGCAGATGCCACGTATTATTCTAGAAGTCAGGCCATCTAATTCTGCGGCGGTCAATTTGTACCAATCTATTGGCTATGAACAGGTAGGCACCAGAAAAAATTATTACCCCGCAAATCCGGAAACCGGTTTACGCGAAGATGCGGCGGTAATGGCTAAATCGATTAAGCTAGAGTTATGAATACACCCACAAGCTCTATCTTTCTAAAAGAAATGGCTATTACTGAATGGGCCTCTCGAGATGCAGTAGCGGCCCAAGTAAGCACAGAAGTAACTACGCGCACAGCTATTAATAGTCAAGAAGCTCAGCCATACGTAGCGCCAGAGAAAATCTCTTATGGCACTTGGTGGTTTTTTGGTAATAAACTCCAAGGCGATGCTGAAGTATTGTTTCAAAATGCAATTCGAGTACTAGGCTTGTCGCCAAGCGAATGGTCTTGGAAAAATCCATCGGATAATTTAAACGCCTTAGAGGTTTCTAAAAATGGCTTGCCAACAATCGCTTTTGTATTTGGTGGTCCTGCAGCCCAAAAGCTAAGCGGGGAGCGGGATTCACTGCCGGAACTAAGAGAAACTGTGCTGGCTCTTAAATGCGATCTTGCGGAAGAGATTCCGTTGATTGCTTCTTTTGATTTGGCTCAGTTACTTGCTAAACCAAAAGATAAGTCCTTACTGTGGCAAGATTTGCTCTTAGCTAAATCCGTATTACAAAATATTTAATCTAGCAACGCACTGAAATTTTAATGCTTATGTTCGCCGATAAGGTGCATAGAGTCATATTCTGCTTGGTTCGCAGCATGACGCTTAATGACCATCCACATAATGAAGCTCACTGCAATGCCGAAGCCAATAATCACATATTGAACAGAGGCATCTAGCCAAATTAGCAGTGAATACACTAACAGCATCACTAGTACAGAGATATTTTCATTGAAGTTTTGTACTGCTATGGAATGTCCCGCAGACATTAAAACGTGGCCACGATGTTGTAGAAGAGCATTCATTGGCACTACAAAATAACCAGCCAACCAGCCAACAAGAATTAATAAGAAGTATGCTGGAATCAGATTGAGGTTGACTTGCAATTTTCCAACCGTCCATAGAACGCTATTGGGCAACATATTAGAGTTATAGACAGCCATAACACACACTACTAATCCCATGGCAATCCCATAAGGGAGAACGCTTAAGGAGTGGCGCAATGGCACGCGCCAGGCTGCCCATACAGCACCTCCGGCAACGCCAACGGCAGAGATCGCTTGCAAGATGGCTCCTTGAGAGAGGCTCATATGTAAGGCAACTTGAGCCCATTTAATAACAATAAATTGTAGGGTTGCACCAGCCCCCCAAAATAAGGTAGTAACCGCTAGGGAAATTTGACCAAGACGATCGTTCCAAAGAGTCTTAAAGCAAACTGCAAAGTCTTTGACGAGTTCTACAGGATTGGTTTTCTGTGTGACATACCGAGCCCCAGTATCAGGAATGCGCAAATTGATCAGGGCCGCAATGACATAAATTGTCATGATGATCATGATGGCCGATTCAGCCGGCGTATCAATACCGGTATCAATTGCAGGCATGTCAAAACTCAATAGACTTTGAGATACCGTGCTACTGATGAGCACGCCACCAAGTACTGTGCCCATAATGATTGAGCCAACAGTCAAGCCTTCAATCCAGCCATTGGCTGCTACTAACTTCTCCGGGGGGAGCAATTCAGTCAAAATGCCATATTTAGCTGGGGAATACGCTGCAGCACCTAAACCGACAATGGCATAAGCAAATAAAGGATGGCTGCCAAATAGCATCACCACGCAGCCAACAAACTTGATCGTATTGGTAATGAACATCACATTACCTTTGGGGCGAGAATCTGCAAAGGCGCCGACAAAAGCTGCAAGAATGACGTAAGAGAGCACAAAAAAGAGTTTGAGCAAAGGCGTCATCCAGGCCGGCGCGTTCAGCTGGGCCAAGAGGGCAATGGCTGCAATCAGTAGGGCGTTATCAGCAAGCGACGAAAAAAATTGCGCCGCCATAATGATGTAAAAACTACGGTTCATTCGTACAATCTAGTCATTAATACAATTAAAGCATGAAAGGAGGGGTGAATATGGGTCTTACAGATGATAGCTTGATTAATAGACCAATTTTGGCATCTATTCACACCGAGGCCTTTCGGCATAATTTAAACCGTGTCCGGGAGCTTGCCCCAGAATCCAAAATCTGGTCTGTTATCAAGGCTAGATCATACGGTCATGGCCTTGAGGCAGCTCTGAAAGGTTTGGAGTCAACCGATGGATTTGCGCTATTGGACATTCAGGATGCGCGCTGGCTGCGAGACAGAGGCTGGAAAGGTCGAATTTTATTATTAGAGGGTTTATTTCATCAAAATGAGTTGGCTCTCGCACAGGAACTGGCGTGCGACCTGGTGGTCCACTGCGAGACCCAGATTCAATGGCTTGAAGATTTCAAAACGCAGGGCACTAAACCTTTTAATGTTTTCATGAAGATGAATAGTGGTATGAATCGCTTGGGATTAAACCCTGAGCTCTACAAGTTGGCCTTTCATCGGCTGCATGCTTTGGGTTGTCATATGCACCATATGACGCATTTTGCCAATGCTGATCAAGTTGATCAATCTCCTACGGTTGGCGCTCAACTGGAATGTTTTGATGCTGTTGTTGCGGGGATTACAGCACCAACTTCCTTAGCTAATTCTGCAGCCATTTTGTGGCATCGAAATGCATTGGGTGATTGGGTGCGTCCGGGCATCATGTTGTATGGTGCTTCACCTACCGGAAACTATCAAGACATTAAACAATCTCATTTGCAAGCGGTGATGCATTTGCACAGCGAGATTATTGATATCCAAGAATTGCGTAAGGGGGATCGCGTCGGTTACGGCGGCCGCTACGAAGCACCAGAGGCGATGCGTATCGGTGTGATTGCTTGTGGTTATGCGGATGGCTATCCACGTCAGGCAAAAGATGGTACGCCGGTGTGGGTTGATGGTGCCACCTCTGATGGGTCTGGACTGATTTGTCCACTAGCGGGACGTGTCTCAATGGATATGATTACGATTGATCTGCGTAATGCGCCTCAAGCGCATATTGGTAGTCGTGTCGAGCTATGGGGAACTCAAGTCCCAGTGGATGATGTTGCGCAGATGAGTGGCACCATTGGCTACGAGCTTCTATGTGCCTTGGCTCCGCGGGTGGCTGTAGAAATTAAATAAATTATTCTTGGAGGCTATCTAGGAATTATTTATTCCAGAGCTGCCACCACTTGCGCTCAGCTTTAGCGCGTTGCCCAGTCAATAGCATTTGACCGTCGGGGAAGTTCAGTACCAATACGCGCTTAGCATCATCGCTAAGGTCCTTCATGCCCAGTTTTTCGTAAGACTTCACCAAGATGTACAGAGCCTCTTCAACAGCAGGCGCTCGATCATAGTCGCGGATGACAAGTTGTGCACGATTAGCGGCCGCTAAATATGCGCCACGCTGGAAGTAAAAGCGTGCCACGATGACATCTGCTTCTGCGAGTGAGTTAACGATATAGCGCATGCGGTCCAATGAGTCAGGCGCATATTTACTATTTGGGAAACGCTCAACAACAGCCTTGAAAGATTCAAAAGCTTCTTTGGCTGCTTTAGGGTCACGTTCGCTTAAATCTTGCCCAGTGAATTTTCCTAGCCAACCGAGATCATCATTGAAGGTGATTAAGCCTTTTAAGTAATATGCGTAATCTAAGTTGGAACTACCTTGGAAAAGTTTGATGAAGCGATCAATAGCGACTAAAGCTTGAGCTTGCTCTTGTGCTTTCCAATAACAGTAAGCCGCATTAATTTGGGCTTGTTGAGAATAGGGCCCAAATGGGAAGCGCGCCTCTAACTTGTCAAAATATTTGCCGCACTTAGCAAAGTCGGCATCGTTTAGCTTGGCAGTTGCTTCAGAATAGAGTTTGGTCTCAGACCAAATATCGGTATCATCTTTTTGACCATCGTTGCCAGCACAACCACTCAGCAAAAGGATGGCGATACTGGAAACCAAGAAAAGGCTGAGCGTAAGAACTCTCAAAGACCGAGGGCTTTTATGCGATAACGGCTCAATAGCAGCGGCAAGCCTTAAACTGGCATCTGAAATAACATCTGACATAACTGAAAGGCCTTTTAAGCGTGGCATTGCCGCAAACTCCGGATTCGAATCCCATTGATTATATCGATGATGAGGATTTCATTGCCTTAGAAATCCCGCTTGATGTTAATGGTGAGCGCCTAGATAAGGTTCTAGCTAGCTCTTTGCCTGATTACTCTCGTAATCGTTTGAAGTCCTGGGTAGAGGCTGGCGCAGTCACGGTTGATGGAAAGGTGACAAAAGCTCGCTATTTACTCCGCGGTGGCGAGAGTATTAAGGTTTTTCCACAAGAAATGCCCGAGCAATTTGCCTTTAGTCCCGAAGACATACCTTTGGATGTGGTTCATGAGGACGAGTCCATTATTGTCGTGAATAAGCCTCCTGGCTTGGTAGTCCATCCTGCTGCCGGCAATTGGACGGGAACCTTATTAAATGCCCTTTTATTTAGGTATCCAGAACTTAAAAGCCTACCTAGGGCAGGCATAGTCCACCGCCTTGATAAAGACACCTCTGGCTTGATGGTTGTTGCTAGAACCGCCTTGGCTCAAACTGCGCTGGTTAGACAGCTTCAAGAACGCACAGTGGGCAGGCGCTACTTGGCTTGGGTTTGGGGCGAAGCGCCCACTCAAGGGAAAGTATTGGCTTCTGTAGGGCGTGATCAACGGGATCGCTTAAAAATGGCCGCTGGTTCTGCGCATGGCAAGCCCGCAGCCACGATCTTTAGACGACTTGCCAAGGGGGCTTTTGAGGGTGCAGCTGCAACTTTGCTGGAATGTCGCTTAGAGACAGGCCGCACACATCAAATTCGAGTACATCTCGAGTCTTTAGGATTTCCACTCTTGGGCGACCAGGTGTACCGAAAAAAAACTCCCGGCATTGCAAAATCCCTATCTTTTGAGCGACAGGCTTTACATGCTTTTGCATTGAGTTTGGAGCACCCAGACACCTTGAAGACTATGACCTGGTTTAGGTTGCCACCTGAGGATTTAATGACCCTGTTGAATCAGGTTGGCATGAGTGCGGATGATCTTCCAAAAGAATCTATTTTATTAGATTCCCTAATTAGCAATTAAGAACAGTGGAAGTCATTACGCCTGACTGGCCAGTACCGCCAAACATTCATAGCCTAGTAACAACCCGTGATGGCGGCACCAGTCTTCCACCATTTTCATCGTTTAATCTAGGTGATCACGTGGGTGATGACGCCCAAGCTGTCAAGGCCAATCGCGCGATCTTAAGAGGCCAAATACCATCTGAGCCCATTTGGCTAAAGCAGGTACATGGCACTTTTGTCAGCATCCCAATCAACCGAAGGCTTTCGTCTGATAGCGTTATTGAAGCGGATGCTGCGGTGACTAATCAAGCCAATGAGGTGTTGGCAGTAATTACGGCCGATTGTTTACCTATATTCTTTTGCAATCAAACGGGAGATGTTATCGGTGTAGCCCATGCGGGTTGGCGAGGTTTATGTGCGGGTGTTTTAGAAAATACCGTGACCGAAATGCTTAAGCTCGATCCTGATATGACTCCAAACCAGATCATGGCATGGATGGGTCCTGCTATTGGGCCTAAAGCATTTGAAGTGGGTGAAGATGTTTATGCAGCCTTTTTAAACGCGGGGATAGCATTTCCTAATACTGCGTTTGTAGCCATTCCTAGTCGACCAGGTAAATATTTTGCAAATCTTTACCTATTGGCCCAATCTCGTATATCTACTCTGGGTGTTGAGCAGATCTATGGTGGTAATTTTTGCACCGTCACCAATCAAAAACGTTTTTTCTCGCACCGCCGTGATGCGATCTCTGGTCGGTTTGCCTCATTGATTTGGTTTACTTAGTAATCTTTCTATTCGATTCTTCGGGTTATTACTAGCTTAGCCCTCAGGCTAGGGTTAGTGCGTATAACTCTATAGCGTTTATAGAAGGAGAATGTCTAAATTCATTTGAAGAGATTACTATGTTTGCAGGCACACATATGGGCGCAGCACCGGCCTTAGCACCCCATCACATGGCGATGATTCCGCCAGACCGTTTGGCAGAAATTCAGAAAGAATATTTCACTGAGTTAGCACATCTTGCTACTAATCCAGAAGCGATTGAAGTCAAGGATCGCCGTTTTTCTGGAAAAGCTTGGCACTCCTCATGGAGTAAAACCATTGCTGCGACTTATTTGCTCAATGCAAAACATTTAATGGCCTTGGCCAAAGCAGTAGACACCGACGAAAAATCTCGGCAAAAGATTCTGTTCACTACCGAGCAGATGATTGATGCGCTCTCTCCATCAAACTTCATCGCAACCAATCCCGAGGTACTAGAAAATATTATTAGCTCGCAAGGACAATCCCTTCAGAATGGCATTGTTAATTTGTTGGCTGATATGAAAAAGGGCAAAGTTTCTCAAACAGATGAAACCGCTTTTGAGCTTGGAAAAAATATTGCCACCACCGAAGGTCAAGTGGTATTCCGCTCTGAACTCTTTGAGCTCATTCAATACAAACCACTTACAGAGACTGTGTACGCGCGTCCATATTTAATGGTGCCACCGTGCATTAATAAGTACTACATCTTGGATTTACAGCCTGAGAACTCAGTAGTGCGCTACATGGTGGAGCAGGGCCATACAGTCTTTTTGGTTTCTTGGAAGAACCCTGATGACTCCATGAGCAAGGTAACCTGGGAAGATTACGTAGGCGATGGCGTCATTAAGGCGATTGAAGTTTCCAAAAACATTGGCGGCACAGATCAAATTAATATTCTAGGATTTTGCGTTGGTGGAACATTAGTCGCCTCTGCCTTGGCTGTCTTGGCCGCTAAAAAAGATGCCTCTATTGCCAGCTTGACGCTACTAACAACGCTGTTGGATTTTACTAGCACTGGGATCTTAGATGTATTTATTGATGAGGCGATGGTTAAGATGCGAGAAACCACTATTGGTGGTGAATCAGGCAAGTTCGGCATGATGTCTGGCTTAGATTTAGGTAATACGTTTTCTTTCCTGCGTCCAAATGATTTGGTGTGGAATTACGTAGTTGAGAATTACCTCAAAGGTAATTCACCGCCACCATTTGATCTGCTGTATTGGAATGGTGATTCCACCAACCTTCCTGGGGCGATGTACTGCTGGTACTTACGCCATACCTATTTACAGAATGATTTGGTGAAACCTGGCAAAGTCAGTTTATGTGGCCAGAAAATTGATTTGAGAAAAATTGATTGCCCAGCTTATATATATGCATCTCAAGAAGATCATATTGTGCCGTGGCAATCAGCCTACCAATCTACGCAAATTCTGAGTGGCAAAAAGCGTTTTGTTCTTGGCGCCTCTGGACATATTGCAGGTGTAATTAATCCACCATCAAAAAACAAACGGTATTACTTTGAAAACAGCAAGATTGCTAAAACGGCTGATGATTGGCTTGCAGATGCAAAAGAGCTTAAAGGCAGTTGGTGGCCTGACTATACAAAATGGCTTGCCCAGTTTAGTGGTGAAAAAATTGCTGCAAGAAAAGCTTTTGGTAATTCGAAGTATAAAAAATTAGAGCCTGCACCTGGTAAGTATGTCAAAGAAAAATTAGGTCCAGCGGTTTAATTAAGCATAACAACAACAATTTTTAAAAGGGGAAATCCATGTCTCAAAAAGTCGCATATGTAACTGGTGGTATGGGCGGTATCGGTACAGCTATCTGTCAACGTTTGGCTAAAGATGGCTTTAAAGTTATTGCAGGTTGTGGCCCAAATTCTCCACGCAAAGATCGCTGGATTGCAGAGCAAAAAGCAATTGGTTATGACTTTATTGCTTCAGAGGGTAATGTTTCTGACTGGGAAAGCACTGTTACGGCTTTTGAGAAGGTGAAGGCTGAAGTGGGCCGTGTGGATGTCTTAGTCAACAACGCGGGTATTACTCGTGATAGCGTATTTCGTAAGATGACGCCTGATGCATGGAAGGCTGTTATTGACACCAACCTCAATTCTTTATTCAATGTGACCAAACAGGTTATCGATGGCATGTGCGAGAACAATTGGGGCAGAATCATCAATATTTCATCTGTGAATGGTCAAAAAGGTCAGTTTGGCCAAGCAAACTATTCCACAGCAAAAGCTGGTTTACATGGTTTCACCATGGCTTTGGCTCAAGAAGTCGCCACCAAGGGTGTTACTGTCAATACCGTTTCTCCAGGTTATATCGGCACAGATATGGTTAAGGCGATCCGCGAGGATGTCTTGGAAAAAATTGTCTCTGGTATTCCGGTAAAGCGTTTAGGAACTCCTGAAGAAATAGCCTCTATTTGCTGCTGGATTGCGTCAGTAGATGGTGGCTATGCCACTGGTGCTGACTTCTCCTTAAATGGTGGTATCCATACAGGCTAAAAATAGCCACTTGTAGTTCATAACATCGGCATATTTACCTTTTAATCAAACTAGGGATAAACTATGCCGATGTTGCATTGCACTACATTGAATTAGGAAAAATATATGGTAGCCCGTTCCAAGCGAGTTGGTGAAGACCGTCTCATAAAGAAGTACCCCAATAGACGTCTTTACGACACTCAGACCAGTACATATGTCACCCTATCTGACATTAAAGGTTTGGTCATGGGTGGAGAGCCATTCAAGGTCGTTGACGCCAAAACAGAAGATGATTTGACGCGCAATATTTTGCTACAAATTATTTTGGAAGAAGAGGCTTGCGGTTCTCCAGTATTTTCAACCCAGATGCTTTCTCAAATTATTCGCTTTTATGGTAACTCGATGCAAGGCTTGATGGGAAATTACCTCGAGAAGACCATGCAATCTTTTGTTGATATTCATCATAAGTTGGGCGATCAATCAAAGGGCATGGGTGCTGGTAGTAGTCCTGAAGCTTGGGCGCAAATGTTAAATCTTCAAAACCCGCTGATGCAAGGGCTCATGGGTAACTACATGGACCAAAGTAAAGATCTCTTTGTGAAGATGCAAGAGCAAATGCAGGGTTCTCAAAATCTGTTCACAGGTTTTCCGTTTACCCAGCCAGCCGCTAAAGAAGAAAAAGAATAGTTGTGGCGGGTAAGGTAGGGTTTGTTTCCTTGGGTTGCCCCAAGGCTCTGGTGGATTCCGAATTAATTCTGACTCAATTGAGTGCGGAAGGTTATGAAACATCAAAAGATTATTCTGGCGCCGATCTTGTTGTCGTCAATACCTGCGGCTTTATTGATTCAGCGGTAGAAGAAAGTCTTTCTGCTATTGGTGAGGCTTTGGCTGAGAACGGCAGAGTGATTGTCACGGGCTGTCTTGGTGCTCGAAAAAATGCTGATGGAAGTGATCTCATTCAAAGTATTCACCCCAAAGTCCTTGCTGTCACTGGCCCCCACGCTACTGCTGAGGTGATGCAAGCCATTCATCAGTATCTACCCAAGCCGCATGACCCCTTTACCGATTTGCTCCCTCCGATTGGTGTGAAGTTAACGCCCAAGCATTATGCTTACCTAAAGATTTCTGAAGGCTGTAATCATCGCTGTACTTTTTGTATTATTCCGAGCTTACGTGGCGATTTGGTTTCTAGGCCAATTGGTGAGGTGTTGCTTGAAGCTAAAAGATTGTTTGAATCGGGCGTCAAAGAATTGTTAGTCGTTTCTCAAGACACTAGCGCATATGGGGTTGATATACAGTACCGCACGGGATTTTGGGATGGCAAGCCGGTTAAGACGCGGATGTTTGATTTAGTAAACGCCTTAAATCAAATCGCTCGAGAACATAAAGCCTGGGTGCGACTTCATTATGTTTACCCGTACCCCCATGTCGATGACATTTTGCCTTTGATGGCAGAGTTTTCTGAACATGGTTATGGTGTTCTACCTTATTTAGATATTCCATTGCAGCACGCTCATCCTGACGTCTTAAAAAGAATGAAGCGTCCGGCCAGCGGTGAAAAAAATTTAGAGCGGATTCAAGCATGGCGAGTAGCCTGTCCCGATTTAGTGATTCGCAGCACCTTTATTGCTGGCTTCCCTGGTGAGACGGAAGCCGAATTTGACTATCTTTTGAATTTCCTAGTTGAGGCGCAAATTGATCGCGCTGGTTGCTTCGCTTACTCGCCTGTTGACGGGGCAACTGCCAATCTCTTAGAAAAGCCGGTTCCGGATGCCATTCGCGAAGATCGTAGAGTCCGCTTTATGGCTAAGGCAGAAGAAATTTCCATTAAACGCCTTGAAAGGAAGGTCGGTAAACGCATTCAGCTGCTGATAGACCGAATTGACGGTGATGGCGGAATAGGGAGAACAGTTGGTGATGCCCCTGAAATTGACGGTTTGGTGAGGGTTTTACCACCCAGTAAACCCTCCAAGCGTTATCGTGTAGGTGAATTTGTCCGTGCCACGGTGATTAGCTCCCAAGGGCATGACCTAATAGCCGAAACTTGAAATTCGCATAAAAATTGAGATTGAATTACTAAATTTGCTCCAATTGGGGCTCTGCTAAGGGGATTGATATGAGTCGTGATGTCGTTGTATTAAGTGCGGTACGTTCCGCGATTGGCACCTTCAATGGTTCACTCAGTAGTTTTGAGCCTTCTGAACTCGGTGGCATTGTGATGAAAGAGGCGGTGGCCCGCTCTGGTGTAGATCCAGCTTTAATTAATTACGTAACTGTTGGAAACACTATTCCAACAGATAGCCGTTATGCCTATGTTGCACGCGTAGCCTCTATTCAGGCTGGCCTGCCAATGGAATCTGTGGCGATGGCTTTAAACCGTTTGTGCAGTTCTGGTTTGCAAGCGATTGTGTCTACTGCTCAACAAATCATGTTAGGCGACTGTGATTACGGTATTGGTGGTGGTGTTGAAGTGATGTCTCGTGGAATGTATGGCTCACCAGCAATGCGCAGTGGTGCACGTATGGGTGATACTAAGATGCTCGACTTGATGGTTGCTGTTCTCACCGATCCATTTGGCGTTGGTCATATGGGCGTTACCGCCGAGAACCTTGTAGAAAAATGGAAATTAACACGCGACGAGCAAGATGCTTTAGCGGTTGAGTCTCATCGCCGTGCTGCTAATGCGATTAAAGAAGGTCGTTTTAAATCACAAATCGTTCCAATCACGATCAAGACTCGAAAGGGCGATGTCGTGTTTGATACGGATGAGCATTGCAAGCCAGAAACAACCATGGAAACTTTAGCGAAGATGAAAGCAGTCTTCAAAAAAGAGGGCGGTAGCGTAACTGCTGGTAATGCATCTGGCATCAATGATGGCGCAGCCTTCTTTGTATTGGCTGATGCTGAAACTGCTAAAAAAGCAGGTCATAAGCCTATCGCTCGTTTAGTTTCTTACGCGGTTGCTGGTGTGCCAAACCACATCATGGGTGAAGGCCCAATTCCTGCGACGAAGATTGCTCTTGAACGTGCTGGACTGAAATTGGACCAAATTGATGTCATTGAGTCTAATGAGGCATTTGCTGCGCAGGCATTGGCCGTTACTAAAGGCTTGGGGCTAGATCCAGCCAAGACAAACGTTAATGGTGGTGCAATTGCGTTAGGTCATCCAATTGGTTGCTCTGGTGCAGCGATTGCCACTAAAGCGATTCATGAGTTACATCGCGTCAATGGCAAATATGCTTTGGTCACTATGTGTATCGGTGGTGGGCAGGGTATTGCTGCGATTTTTGAGCGCCTGTAATTAAAATAGTTACTACGGATTGCTTAAGCTAAACGCTTAGGTAATCAAGAGTAAAGCAGCATCCAAGCCGACTCGGTCAAAAGCCGCGTCGGCTTTTTCTTTGACGATTGGTTTTGCTCTGTAGGCAATGCTGATGCCTGAGCCATACATCATCGGTAGATCATTTGAGCCATCACCCATGGTAATTGCATGTGATCTAGTGCAATTCATGAGAGTGCATGCGCCATCTAGGTAGGCCGCTTTTGCTGCGCCATCAACAATCTCACCAAGGACTTTGCCAGTGAGTTTGCCGTTAATGATTTCTAGGGTGTTGGCTTGTGTTTGCTTGAAACCCAATTCTTTTTGAAGTTTCTCGGCAAAGAATGTAAAGCCACCAGAAACAAGTAAGGTAAAGAGGCCGCGTTGATGGGCGCCTGCCAAAAGCTCCAAGGCGCCAGGGTTAGGGCGTAAACGTTCTTTATAGACCGATTCCAATACATCGGCCGATACACCGGCAAGGAGCGCAACACGACGATGCAAGCTTTCTTTAAAGTCTTTGATCTCGCCCCGCATTGTTGCTTCGGTGATTTCTGAAACAGCAGCTTTCTTACCGGTGAAGTCGGCGATCTCATCAATACACTCGATATTGATTAAGGTTGAATCCATATCCATTGCCAGAACCCTCACCTCTTGAGGTGTGAATGCCGTAGACAAAAAGGCAAGGTCAGTACCATGTGTGGAAGCAATGTCACGCATGGCAACTCGTGCTTCTGGCATCAGTGTTTTAGAAACTATCCATCGCTCAGAGAAATATCCTGATTGATGGAGCATTGCTTGACTGGGCTGCAATTCGATACCGAGTACTTTGGCATGCTCAGAAAGTGCAGAGCCCAATCCCGGTGGGATAGGGTTATTTGCTAAGGAAACGAGTGTTACTGGCGAGGACATAGGTCAATCATAATCTGAGTGGCTGATTAATTGGCTTGTGCGGTAGTAAGCATGGCGGATTCGTTCAGGCTTCTGAGGATCTTTCGGATAAAGTCTAAGCGTTGCTCTAACTTCTCAAAATCACGCTCTTTTGGTGGCAATACTTTCAACTTATCTTGTCCATTGAGCTGAATATTTTTTGAGCTCTGAATCAGTTGAATGATCTTCATTGGATCAATGGGTGGATTCGGTATAAATTGAATTTGGATAGAGCTTGGGGTGGCGTCGATTTTCTTAATGCCAAATCCTGACATCTCCAAACGCAAGCGATGCGTCTCATAAAAAGATTTAGCTTGATCTGGCAGGTCGCCAAAGCGATCTACCAATTCTTCGCGAAAACCCATTAACTCTGAAAAATCATTGGTACCAGCAAAACGCTTATACAGCGATAGGCGCTCGTGGACATCGGGGCAATAGTCTTGAGGCAAGAGGGCGGGGACGCCTAAATTGACATCTGTTGTCGCTTGTATAGGTGATAAAAGGTCTGGCTCCTTACCGCTTTTTAAAGATTTAACAGCACGATTTAACATTTCCGTATAGAGCTGGTATCCAATCTCATGGATTTCACCAGACTGTTTATCGCCTAGAACTTCGCCTGCACCCCGAATTTCCAAATCATGCATTGCTAAATAGAAGCCAGAACCCAGCTCTTCCATCGCCTGAATAGCATTGAGACGTAGCTGCGCTTGCTTGCTCAGAGCCTCAGGATCAGGCACCAGGAGGTAAGCGTAGGCTTGGTGATGTGAGCGGCCCACACGACCACGAAGTTGATGAAGTTGAGCCAGGCCAAATTTATCTGCGCGGTGCATGATGATGGTATTGGCTGTCGGGACATCAATGCCAGTTTCAATAATGGTCGTACATAACAATATATTGGTGCGTTGAGTCACGAACTCGCGCATCACAGATTCAAGTTCACGCTCATGCATCTGTCCATGAGCAACGCTAATACTGGCTTCAGGAATGAGCTCTTGTAATGTATGCTTGCGATTTTGTATAGTTTCAACTTCGTTATGGAGAAAGTAAACCTGTCCACCACGTTTAATTTCCCGAAGTACTGCTTCACGTATAACACCTTCACCCTCGCGGCGCACAAAAGTCTTGATTGCTAAACGCTTTTGCGGAGCTGTAGCAATGATAGAAAATTCGCGCAATCCTTCCATCGCCATTCCAAGGGTTCTCGGAATCGGCGTGGCCGTTAATGTCAAAATATCAACTTCAGCGCGCAATGCTTTCAAGGCATCCTTTTGGCGAACGCCAAAGCGATGTTCCTCATCAACAATCACCAGACCTAGGTTAGCAAATTGAGTCTCTTTGGATAAGAGTTTGTGTGTACCAATAATGATGTCGGCATCTCCCTTAGCAATCGCTTCAAGTGCGGCGTTGATCTCTTTAGTGGTTTTGAAGCGAGAGAGTTCAACAATTCGTACTGGCCAATCAGCAAAGCGATCTTTCCACGTAGCAACGTGTTGTTCAGCTAGCAGGGTAGTTGGGGCCAAAATAGCAACTTGCTTACCCCCCATCACCGCTATGAAACTGGCTCGTAATGCGACCTCTGTTTTGCCAAAGCCCACATCACCACAAACTAAGCGATCCATTGGTGTTCCGCTAGTCATATCGCCAATCACTGCCGTAATCGCATTGGCCTGGTCGGGTGTTTCTTCGAAGCCAAAGCTTTCAGCAAACGCTTCATAGTCATGGCTTGAATACTCAAAGGCATGACCTTTACGAATTGCACGCGCTGCGTAAAGGCTCAGTAACTCTGCTGCAGTGTCACGAATTTGTTGCGCAGCCTTACGCTTGGCTTTATCCCATTGACCAGATCCCAGTTGATGCAGTGGTGCGGAGTCAGGATCTGAGCCTGCATATCGTGTGACCATTTGTAATTGCTGTACTGGGACATACAAGGTAGCTTCTCGCGCATAAACGAGGTGCAAAAACTCTTCAAAGATCGGCGCTTGTTTTGGTGGCGCTAGATTTAGTAATACCAAACCTTGATAGCGGCCGATGCCGTGATCAGAATGAACTACAGGATCGCCAATTTTAAGCTCTGACAAATCTTTAAAGAGCATGTCAGGATCGGCACTCTCGCTCGCTTTTCCTTTGCGTCGTTGTCTTGCAGTCGAGATAAATAATTCTGTCTCAGTGATAAGGAGTAAATTTTCAGATGGCCAATAAAAGCCATTAAAAATCGATGCTGCAACCAAACCAAATAAGGATTCACTCTTTAAAAAATCAGCAATACTCTCGAATCCCTCTGGTTTCAATTGATATAGAGGTTTACCATCATGACCAGCAACAGCATTGCTTTCATTAAGCAATTGGCGAATGGATTCTTTTCGACCAGCACTATCACTGCAAATCAAAACACGAATTTTTTCTTGTGCAACCACATTGCGCAGGCGATGAATAGGATCAGCATCGCGTCGATGAACTGCAATATCTGGTACTGGTAAGAACTGAGGCGACTCGTTTGTTTCTCGATTGAGAATTAAGCGTGCATTCAGTTTGAGTTGAATAAAGAACTCGTCAGCATCAAGAAACAATTCTTTTGGCGGAAGAATGGGTCTATCGAGATCATGTTTTAAGAATTCATATCTTTGGACAGTGTCCTTCCAGAAGCCCCGGATGGATTCCTCAACATCTCCAATGCTAAGAAGCCAGACAGGATCACCTGAACGTGGGAAGTAATCGAATAATTTGGAAGATTCATCGAAAAAGAGTGGAAGATATGATTCGATGCCTGCACTCGGTATTCCTAAATTGGCGTCTTTGTAGATCGAGCAGCGAGTTGGATCGCCTTCAAAGACCTCCCTCCAACGACTTCGGAATGCTGCTCTAGAGTTGTCATCAAAGGGAAACTCATGACCAGGCAGTAGTCGCACCTCTTTAACTGGATACATACTGCGTTGAGTATCAGGGTCAAAGGCACGAATTTGCTCAATCTCGTCACCAAATAAATCTAGGCGGTAGGGCAGACTAGAGCCCATTGGAAATAAATCAATTAAGCCGCCACGGATACTGTATTCGCCAGGACGCATCACGGCACTGACAGGATCATAGCCAGCCTGTTGAAGTTGTAGCTTTAGGGCTGCTTCATTGAGTTTCTCACCCTGCCTAAAGAAGAAGGTGTGCCCTGATAGGAACCCGGGAGGTCCGAGTCTCTGAAGGGCAGTTGTGACTGGTACAAGAACAATGTCACAGCTTCCATTGAGGAGTTCATATAAGGTGGCTAAGCGCTCAGAGACCAGATCTTGATGAGGTGAAAAGTGATCGTAGGGGAGAATTTCCCAGTCAGGCAAAAGCCTTGTCTTGAGTTGTGGTGCAAAGGCAGGAATTTCTTCTAGAAGACGCTGTGCATCTTGAGCCTGGGCACAAAAAACTACCATGACAGAAAAATAGCCCCGATAGCGCAGGGCAGACTGGGCGATCAGGGCAGCATCCGCCGATCCAATCACTCCTGAAAAGGTAAAGCGCTGCCCAGCCCGTGGAGCGGGTATGGGGGGTACTGGATTTAATGCATCGGACATCTGTGCTCATTATAGAATCAGTCATGAGTTCTGGAAATCAATCGCTACCGCTATGCCATGCTTTGCTGCCTACAGCAGGCACGGGTTCACGCCTGGGAGGAGATCTTCCAAAGCAGTTCCGGCTGCTTGCAGGCAGGCCAATGCTGGCTTATGCGATCGAGGCTTTCTGCCAGACCCCAGAAATACAGTCTGTTTGGGTGGGTGTTAATCCTGGATTTATTGATAACCCTATTCTTGGCCGTTTGGTAGCGAGCGATAAACCGCTACATTTTTTGCCGACTGGTGGACCCACTAGACAAGAAACCGTTAGAAATACTTTGGCAGCGATGTTGAGCTTGGGCATTCCTGAATCGGATTGGGTGTTGGTTCACGATGCCGCTCGTCCTGGAATCTCAACTCACTTAATCCAAAAATTGATCAAGGCTGTAACACCGTCCAATGGCGGAGGCCTTTTAGCTTTGCCTGTAGCTGATACCTTAAAGCTTGCTGATCAGAATTCTGCTCTTGCTGGTAGCTACGCTCATGCTGAGAAAACCCTCTCTCGTAATCACTTATGGCAAGCCCAAACACCACAGATGTTCCCGGTCAAGAAATTACACGATGCACTGGAAGACGGCATTCGCTTGGAGGCTGACATTACAGACGAGGCTAGCGCTATGGAGCTAAACGGTTTAAAACCGCTGTTGGTTGAAGGTGCCATGCGCAACTTTAAAGTCACTCATCCAGCCGATTGGGAGTTGATGCATACACTTCTCCAGTCAG
>Ga0114964_10000074_pt1 | contig 71671 bp, 70 predicted proteins | sample C_131016_MF_Meta_FD_92638 | JGI IMG/M metagenome (GOLD analysis project Ga0114964, IMG submission 92638) | Freshwater microbial communities from Lake Croche, Canada to study carbon cycling - C_131016_MF_MetaG | ecosystem: Environmental > Aquatic > Freshwater > Lake | place: Lake Croche, Canada... | reverse complement strand
ATTCTGTACCATCGATTACGCGGTGAGCAGTAGATAGCAGCTGTGTAGTCTCGAGGATCATCTTGACCACGTGCTTGTCCACCATCATCGTCGCAGCTTCTACTGGGTTCTCATCGATATAGAATATATTCATTTTTCGCCTAGTTCATTCTCGATTGCTGACATCATCATTCTAGTGAGGTACTCCTCGATCTTGGTCTGGAGTTCAGGAGTTACCTCCTCATTCTCCACTTTAATCATATTATCATCTACTTTCCTATAAATGTCAACTAAAACTGAGTACTGTCCGTCTTCAGTTTCTTCAATAAGATCGCCGGTCTCTGGAAACAAGACTACGAACTCGTCTATGGAGAACCCGCGTCTCCTATCATGCGTTGACTCTAAATTTTCCATTGTAAAATCCTTTCATTGCTTTATCTCTGTGGTACCTATTAGCGCGATTGTAGAAGGGGTATCCATCTAGGTGATCGATCTCATGTTGGATCACCCTAGCAGTGAGGCCGGCGACGCTGAGAGTGTCTATACCTCCCGACGCCGTCTGGAACCTTAGCCTCACCGTATTCCAGCGCTTTATCTTTATGTTTAGCCCTGGATATGACAAGCATCCCTCCTCCAATGTGTTCTCTTCTTCGCTGTGACCAACGATCTTTGGATTGAAGCACGCGTAGTTCTGGTCAACACCTCGCATTACGAACACTCGCACGCTATACCCGATCTGGTTAGCTGAGAGGCCTATTCCCTTATTGGCGTTCATGATCTCGAGCATCTCTCTTACGAGCTCGTGTGGGTTGACTTGCGGGGTTACAAAGTCAAAGTTAGCAGTTGGCGTCGATAGGATTTTATCTGGAAACTTTACTATCTCTTTACTCATGCTGCTATCCTGCTGAAGTTCTTGTGCTTCTCGAATTTGATGACGTTAGAGAACTTGTCCACCATCTGGTCAACTTTGTGGCTGATGATGAAGGTGTTCGTGTCCTGAGTTAAGTTACCGATGATCTTTAAGAACTCATCGGTGCCGTTGGAGTCAAGTGAGCCGTCGAGAACTTCGTCCATGATGAGGACGTTAGTGCTAGCTGTATTGCGAAGCTTAGCGATGGCCCTCCAAGTGAATAAGATCGCTAAGTTGATTCTCATCTTCTCGCCCTCAGAGAAAGAGGCGTAGCTGAACTCGTCTCTGAAGCGAGACTTGATCTTCTCCTCAAAGTTCTCGTCCATCTCAAAGTTAACGAAGAAGTCCATAGATGAGAGGTACTTGTTGATGAGCTTATTTATGACTGGAACGTACTGCTTGATGATCTTGGCCTTGATGCCGTCGTCTTTTAGGACGCGCGCTGCGATGCTGAGGGCTTCTTTATCTCTCAGCAGCTCAGCTTTGGTATCTGACAGAGACTCTAAGATCTCTTCCAGCTCTTTCATCTTGTCGTCGTTCGTTGCGTACTCGTCGGTCTTCTGTTCGAGCTCAGAAATGTCTTTTGCAATCTTCTTACATTGCTGTAGTAGTCCGGTAATAGTATTGGAATGCGTAATCCTCTCAATGTTAAGTGAGGTGATTTGAGAAGAAACTTCAGATATTCGTCCGATTCGATCTTGGATGTTTTGTATCTCTTCGCGGAGCTGGTCAACGCCGGCTGACGTCTCTTGAATTTGGTCTTGTTTAGTAGTGACTGTCTCGTGCTTAAAGGCATGATCAAGTCCCTGCTTACACGTAGGACAGTTGTCATGAGAGTTAAAGAACTCAATCTCAGACTTGAGTTTGGCCAGCTTATCAGCAAGTCTCGTGTCGAGGACCTGCAGCTTCTTCTGCTTCGTGATGACTTGGTGCTGATCTTGTATTTGCTCTTCAAGAGCTCTGATACTAAGATCCACTTTCTCGATGCTCTTCTTCTCTTCATCTATCTTGCTCGTGTAAGTGCTCAACTCAAGCTTAAGCTTCTCGATCTGCTCTTCGTTGTTCTTCTGAATAGCTTCTAGGTACTTCTGCTGCATGCTGATCTTCTCAGACGTCAGGTCATACTCGTAGTCAACGCGTAGTAGCTGGTCCGCATTTGAGCTTACTTTCTCTTTGAGAAGGGAGTTCATGATTGAGAAGATCTGGATGTCGAGTAGGTCCTCGATGACCTCCCTTCGCTGGCCAGTAGGTAGCTCCATGAAGGGAACGAACGAAGCTGAGCCGAGTACTACTACTTGGCAGAAGCTCTTGTGGTTCAGCTTGAGGATCTGCTTCTCGAGAACGCTCTGGTAATCTCTGGACGCGGCATCTTGGTTGAGCATCCGCCCGTTCTGGTACACCTCAAAGATCGTAGGCTTGAGACCGCGCACGATCTTGTACATGTTAGGCCCGATGTCGAACTCAATCTCAACGACTAGATCTCTCTTGTTGATGGAGTTCATTAGCTGAGGCTTGTTGACTTTGCGGAACGGCTTGTTGTAGAGAACAAACGACAGCGCGTCGAGAAGAGTCGACTTACCAGCTCCGTTCTCCCCGACTATGAGAGTGGTGTTGGCCTTGACGAGATCAATCTCAGTGAAGGCGTTTCCAGTTGATAGGAAGTTCTGCCAGCGTATCTTCTTAAAATAAATCATGCAATCTCATGTGCTTCAACGTAGAGAGACTGGATGATGCTCTCTACTCTCTTCTTATCTGATATCACCATCCCACCGATGTAGTTCTTGATGATGCTTATGGTGTCCTCGGCTTCGCTGACGATGTCCGTGTCGTCGATGAGGTTTAAGTTCAGGTGATCCTCTACGACTTGCAGGTCAGCAACTCCAACTTTCTCGATCTTCTCGACTAGCAAGTCGAACCAGTACGGGTTAGTCTTGTTCTTCACGATGACTTTAACGTAGCAGTTCTTGAGCTTCTCGGCATCAAACACTATCACCTCGTCGATGGACTTTCCGGCATCGTCATATACCATCTTATAGAAGATATTATACGGGTTCTCAATAAATGTCAACTCTCTTGTGCGAGTATCCAAGATATGAAAACCTTTAGGATCTCCATAATCAGACCAAGTATGTTGAACAGGAGTACCAAGGTAAAAAATGTTAGAACTATTGGACCGAGTATGATAATGCCCAGAAAGAACGAGATCGAATTTATCAAAGATCTTAGGATCGTCTCCGTGTTCATTTACTTGCCCCCTGTACATCTCAAATCCGGATAGCTCAAGGTGACCTAGCGCTATCGCTGCGGTTGTTCTTTGGAGATACTCCATCGTAATTTCTTTGTTCTCATCGCAGATCCATGGGATGAGAAAGACGCTCGTCATATCTTTTAGCTGAAGCCAAACTGGCTTTTCATAGACGATGTGGACGTTGTTATAGCGCCTAGCTTCTTGATCAGGATATGGAGTCCTTGAGCTGCCGATCAGCTCTTCGAGAGCGTTCACTCCATTGGTGTTCTTGTAGTACGTATCGTGGTTGCCCGCGATGATGTGCATCTTTATGTTTTTCTGCTTCAGCGGCTCTAGGAAGTCATCGCGGAGTCGCTTAGCAGTCATGTAGTTCACAAACTTGCGACGATCAACGAGATCCCCAAGATGAATAACAGTATGAATACCCTCTCGCTCAAGGTAAGGAAAGAAAACATCGTCGAGGAACCTCTTCATGTGGTCGTGCATTATAGAGGAGTCATTTCTGATCCCCCAGTGCGTGTCAGTTATAAGCGCTACTTTCATTCGTCAATCTCTTCTTCCATGTCGTCTTTGATGCCGTAGAACTTCTCTAATCCGATCTCAGCTTTCTTTGCCTTGATCTTCTCTTTCTTCTCAGCTTGCTTCTTGTCGTAGTTAGCTACCAAGTTCTGCATGTAGTCGTTGTCGAGATCCACGTTGACGTTCCTCTCCTCCCCGTCCCTGCCCTGCTCGGCTAGCATTCCCTCGAAGTAGAAGTTCTCAAGTGTCTTCTGCTTTATGTAGAGGTGCTTCTTCTCGCCGTTGATCCTAGCTAGGAAAGCAAAGTAGATGATCTGCGTGAAGTAGGCGAAGGGGTTGGTCGACTTCTCTGGGTCGAAGTTGTCGAAGTACGCGATGCACTTCTCTAGGCCATCAGCGACCATGTCGTCCCTGAATGTGTAGTTGACGAAGTTAGGTTTGAGTGATAGCCTGAATGCTATCTTGTAGAGGCACTCACCTAAGTAAGATGGTATGCGCGGCTTCTGCTTTCCAGCGCTGAGTGCTTCTTTACACGCAGCCTTGTACTGTAGTATCTCGGTGAAGAATCTCTTATTGTCAACGTAGTGCTTAGCCGGAGCTCTTGCCATCATTCAATTCCATATTAAAAATCTTGTAATCAAAGTTCTCACTATTATATATTTCGAGCCTCTCACTCAAGTGCTGGATAGTAAAGTTAGTGTAGCTGCCGATGCGCATGTCGTCAGCTAAGTCGTACACGTTCACCGATGTCTTTTGATCGGTTGTTCGTAGGCCGCGCCCGATTGACTGTAGAGTTCTAATTCGTGATTTAGTAGGCGAAGCGAACACGACGTTATGAAGATTGCGGATATTGACGCCAGTAGAAAAAGTTCCGTACGATGCAACAATAATTGAATCTCGCTCTCGCTCAACGATCTTTCTAACTTCTTCTCGATCTTCAGCATCTACGCCACCGTGAATAAAGAAAACTTTTCTGTCCGCAGCTTTGGATTTGATCATATCATACAATATTCTTCCATGTTTGTCAACCATCTGGAAGAGCAGCAGCGTATTTCCCTCTAGTGATAGCGCTAAGTTCCTGACGAACTTGTTTCTCGGCTCATACCCTATGAGGTACTCTATCTCCTGCTGGTATGTGTACTTCTTAGCGAGCTTGGACATCTCTTTTGGGTGCTTGAGAATCAGGACCTTGAGCTTCAAGTTTGCCACGCTGCCGGCGTCCATGAGATCTCTCGTGGTGGTTACCTGCATCACTGGGCCGAATAGACCCTCGAGAGTCATCTTGTTGGTTAGCGACCCGTCAAGTGTTCCGGTAAAGCCGAACCTGAACTCAGTGCTCGTCATATTCTCCATGATGGTCGTCAGCGACTTAGCTTTGAACTGGTGAGCTTCGTCACCGATCACGACGTCGTACTCATCGAACCACTCTTTTGGTAGCTTGTATATTGACTGCCATGTTGATATGGTGACTGGCTTGCTGTTCTTCTTCTCTTGCCCGCTGTATATCTGGTGAACGTACTTATCTGAGTCGTACCCGTAGTCCTTGAAGTCAGAGGATAGCTGGGCGACGAGAGACGTAGTAGGGACGATGATGAGCGTCTTCAGGCCGTAGAATCTCGTAACGAGGTAGATGATCAGGGACTTACCAGATGCAGTGGGTGATATGAACACCCTGCGTCCAGTCTCTATGGCCTTGCAGAATGCCTCTACTTGGTAGTCCCTCGGCTTCAGCGTCAAGTTGATGGCCTCTATGAAGCTGAGGTAGTCGCTCTCCTGTATCTCAGCGCCGCACGAGGTTATGCTATCATCGAGAGTTATCTGGTAGTCCCTAGCCTCGCAGAACTTCTTGATCTCCTCCGATAGGCCAACGTAAGTAACGCCCGTTAGCGCATTGAGTAGGCGTATCTTACCATCCCAGAACTTATTGCGCACTGCAGGCATGAACTTAGCACCTGGAACGTCGAACGTCAGGTGCTCCGATAACTCTTGCGTTACTGCCGGCTCAGCTTCTACTCTCATGTGGACGGCGTTGATCTTCCTGAGATGCACCTTATCCACCAACCTTAAACTTCTCAAAGTCAATCGCACTCTTAATCAGGAATCCCCTGTTGCTGATCGACTTGATTATCGACTCAAGAGTGTCCACTTTCTCTTGCTGCAGGGAGATCTTCAGGTTGAACTTAATAATATCTTGGTCCGCTTCAAGATATTTATCAATGTCCGATTTGAGTACTGAGAGTCTGAAAGGCTCCCATCCCTGAGCGCGGAGATCCTCATCTGGTAAGATGCCGCGGTAGTAGTCGAACTTAAGTAGTGCTAGCTCTTTGAACTCCTGTGTCATGCGCTTGAGAATCATCTTCTCTTCTGAGAAGAGACGCAGGTACTTGCTGTGCATCTTGGGAATCTTGAGAGCTTCTTCGCTTAGATCATGGCGATTCATGGTGCAGTCTTGCGACCACATCTCGTGGATCTCTTCGAGCTTCATAATATAGGGCCTTTGTTAGAGGGACACTATCTTCATCTGGTTGAACTTGAAAGCTACTCTCGCAGTAACGTAGTTCAAGGTCGTGTCTGCCGTGGTGAAGTTGACTTCACTCAAGCTGTACGGGTACATGTTGACGAACTGGATCTCAGTAGTCGCTTTCATCGAGCTGTTGAGAATGCTCAGGGTTCCATCGGAAGTGACTCCTTGACCACTCGTCTTGCTAGTCGAGCTCAGCGCCTTGAACTGGTCAAAGTTCTCTGGGAAGCCGAGCTTGGTTAGCCAAGTGTAGATCTCAAGGTAGTTAGCTAAGTTCTCATCTACTTTGAATGTGATGATGAAGTCGCCGTAGGATGGCTTATCGCCGGGGATCTCGATTTTCTTGAACGGCGACGGCATGTCGATCGTTCCGATCTCGAACGATGGGATGTTGACATCAGTCGCAAAAAAATTGAGGTTCGGAGATCTCTTAAGAGAGAACTTGAACCCCAGTGGAGACAGGAAATTGACGTTCTGAGGCTGGCTCGTCATGAGACCAGACTGAGTTATAGTTACCTGCGTAGTTAAGTCAACCATGAAGACCTCTTATAAAGCTTATTATATTTATAAGAGGAAAAAATGTCAACCACGACGCATCTTTGAGATGTCCTCTGCGTCCTGTGAGTTGAACACTGGAACCATGTTAGACTTGTGCATGGTGGCGATTCCCTTGAGGTTGCCGCCGGTGTATACCTTTGCCTCTGGCTTTGGAGCCGAGGAGCTGCTCATGCCCGCTGAGATGTAGCCATCGCGGGCTGGCTGCATGGTCTCGCGGTACTCGCGACGCCACTCGCTGTCGAGGATCTTCCTGTCAGCTTTCTTGCCGCCCGTCATCTTTGCGATGAACATCTCGTGCTTGAACTTAGAAAACTCGAGCTTAGACATGGAAGCCGTAGGTTTCTTCTTAGCTTTGCGTACTTTGAGGTCATTGAAGTAGATAGGCAGAAGGTGCATGGTCATTGGTCTCTCTCCACTTCATCCATAAGCTTAGCCGCATTCAACTTCCAGTATCGCAGCTGCAGCGCTATCTTTTCGTAGCTCATCTCCATGGGCTCGTTGTAGAATGCCCACACGAATTCGCGGTACCGCTCGAGGTTCGCGATGGTCTGCTTCATCTCCATGATGCCGCCGGGACCCTCTTCTAAGAGTCTGGCTTTACGCTCGGCATGTATCACGCGCTGCTCTGCGACAGATAAGTCATCTACCCAGTTCTCGAGTGTTTGTGAAGGCACGCGATCAGTCACTAGCGCTCTCTTATTCATATCTCATATCCATCATCTTCTTCGTTATGCTCATCTGAAGCTACGGTGTCAATGACCACATCGCCGAAGTGGAGAACGCCGTCCTCGTCATATACCTCGAAAGGCTTCGGAAAGTACACTGACCTGCCCATTGGGCCGTCGGCGAGATCATCCGTGTCGTATTGGATAATGCCTATAGTTCCGCTATCGACGTAGTAGTCGTCACCATCTTGATCTAGATAGCTGCCGTCGCCGTACGCGGTGTTGAGATAGACGTACTTGCGACCATCGTGAAGGGTCCTAACCCTGCCCGGCTGATAATCAGCGAACAGCTCATCAGCATCTTCTTGATCGAGATAGCAGAGATCGCCTATGAGATAGTGACCGTCCGGTAAAGTGACTCGAGCTGACGTCATCTTAACCCTCCACCATCTCTGACATGCTCTCCCTGACCATCTCAGCGGTGCTCTTTACGATGTCGCTGAGACGTGGAGCTAAGAACCGCTCGAGTGTCTCAAATATAGCTTCCTCGAGTTCCGCTTCGTAGTAGTCGTCGCACTCGCGGATCATCTGCTCATGAAGAGCTTTAGCTTCTGGATAGCGAACTAGGATATCTTGGATATCCATATCAGAGATGATGATGTTCATTAGATCAGCCTTTCATGAAGAAGAATTCATAGATAGCGCAGACGGTCAAGCCAGTGACCATGATGGTGAGCGGAACAGCGTAAGCTGAGATAACTACGTAGAGATCGTGTGCCATTTGTGTATCCTCTTATCCACTATCTAGATCTTATCAAAGTTTTGATAAAATGTCAACAGCTAATTGCGCGGCTGACCAGCTTTTCTTCCATGGAGTTCTCGATTAACTCCATTTCGGAGCAGTAGTCGGCGTAGAGGGCCTCGTCCAGCCGGTCGGCGTAGTTCTGGAGATCCTCCACTACGAACAGGATCTCCTCGAGGACCTCGTCACGAGACTTTGCAAAAGTACGGGTCCGGCGGATAATCGACTCTAAGCGGGAGGCCATGGCCATTGCATCTTGGACGTTCATGTGGGGTTCCTTTCCATTCCTTATATTATTAATATAAGCCAGATCGGAATAAAAGTACACAGTTTTTTTCAAAAAAATGAAAAAAAATAAGCCATTGAGAAGATTAGGCTTATTTTCTTGTGTACATTAATGCCAGATTGTGTATAATCCATATATGATATTGAACGTGGAAAGGAGTACTGGATGGCTAAAGTTAGAGTCCTGATGATCGACCCACCTTCTGGATGGAGGTACGGGTTCCCTAAGATCCTGCCCAAAGAGCACAGGCATCGTTCTATGGAGTGGATGGTCGAGCAGGGCTACCCTCAAGCTGAGATCGATCATCTGGGTAAGAATTTCTACTGTCGCTACTGGGAGGACGACATCGAGGAAGAAGAACTAAAAGACTAAGAATAAAAAAGGGGAGCCCGAAGGCTCCCCAATCTTATGTCCGGTTTGATCCGGCTTCTTATCAGAGAAGGTTGTTGACGAGAACACGACGGTAGTAGACGTTCGTGTCTTCTTCGACTGCTGCTGTAGCTGATGCTGAAGTTGTACCCTTTGCGAATGGATTTGGAGCGATGCCGTAGCGAGTCTTAAATCCAATCTTTGGCTGGAATGTATCTTGACCAACCGCGCGTACCATCTGAAGTGGAACGTATGGGCAGTAGAAGAGACCAGCGTCGAATGCGTTAGCACCCTTGTAGCCTACAGTCATGTAGTTACCAGTCGTATATGGATCGATGTAGACCCTGAAGCGACCGTTGAGTACACCAGCAAATGTGTTGCCAGTATCGTCAACCTGAAGGTTGTTGCTGTTTAGTGCAGGGGCGTAGTCTAGAACACCGGCCATCTGAAGTGCAGAAGCTACGTCAGAAGAGCAGATGATGACGTTACCCTTACCACGCCTAGTGTCCTTAGCGATCTGGTTAGCTTCACGCTCGATCTGGAACATTAGACCCTTGAACTTCTCAACTGACCAGCGGCCGTTTGAGTCAGTGTCGAGGTCGAAGATACCCTGAGTTGTCGTACCAGTGTTAGCACCGCGTAGTGCAGTGATGTTGATGGTGCGAACAATTTCGCGGTTGATTTCCGCGAGGATCTCTGACTGAAGGATGTTAGCCAATTCAGTCTCAGCGTCGAGGCCGTGAATTGCCTTAAGATCCTGTGCGAGTTCCATTGAGTATTCAGCCTTGAGGGCGCGTGACTTAGCAGTAACAGTCTGCTTGTCAATCGAGAACGCCATTTCAGCGAATGACACGTTCGAGGTCGAACCGAGAGCTTCAGCCTGCTGAGTATTAGCACCACCACCGAAGTTATAGATGTTGCTGTTAGCTAGGACAGTAGTCTGAGCTGACGAGCCAGGAACTGTACCAACGTTCTTGTTACCGATAGTATTCGCAGAGGAGATACCAGGTGATGAGAACGCAGTGTTTGCTTCGTTGTAGAACGCTTCAGTTCCACCCTGCTGAGTGTAGTTGGAGCGCATTGCGAAGATGAGTCCAGTTGGACCAGTCATTGGCTGAACGCCGCAGATGTCGTATGCGATGAGGTTAGGCATTGCACGACGAACTAGCGAGATGAGGATTGGGTCGTAACCAGCAACGCTAGTACCACCTGCACCAGCAAAACCGCCAGTACCTGCCGAGTTAGTTGGTGAAGTCTCTTGCAGTGAACCGTAGCTCATTGCGTGAGCTTCTTGGCTAAGAGCGATCTCAGTGTTCTCAAGAATCTGAGCCGTTACATTGCGCCTGTGAAGATCAGTGATCTTTGGTAGATCGCCATGTTCAAGAACTGGCTTCCACTTAGCTACCAGTTGTTCGTTTAATCCAATCATTTGTCTCTCTCCTTTAAGTGAGCTTGTATATTATTTATAAAAATTACTTTTTGACTGTTCTAGATAGTGAATTGACATAAACTGCCATCTCAGGAGCTACATATTCAGGGGCAGCAGGTTCATCGACAGACTCACTTAGAAGTTGATCTCGTGATACCTTGATGTCACTCTTGCTAGTGAAATATGTTTCCTTGATGATGTTGGCTTTCTTAGTGAACTCCCCAACTGAGTTGTAATCCACTGCCTCGATCAACTTAGCGAACTTCTCTTTTTGAGTGTCAGTTAGACCCTCAGAGAGGCTATCTGCAGTTTCTTTAACTTGCTTTTCAGATACTATCTTGGAAAGTTCAATGTTCTTCTCAGTTGTCTCATTGATCATGCCTTCTAGCTCTTCGATACGAGCAGCTAGAGACTCTACTACGCTTACATCTTCATCTGGGATATCGATGTAGTGGTCTTCAAATAGCGACTTCATACCAGCTAAGAACGACTCAGTCATCTCAGTCTTGATGTTGGCCTCTATAGAAAGCCTGTTCTCAGAGACCCACTCCGCTACTGCATAGTTTAAGTAGTTGTCAATGTTCTCTTCCATCTCTTCTTGGATCTGTGTTAGAGCTTCAGCAGCTTCTTCTGCAATCTCTTCTTCGATCTTGACTCTCTCGAGTTCAACCCTAGTCTCAACGGCTGCCTCGAAGATAGTGCTTACTTTTTCTTTGAACTCTTCAGTTAAGTCCTGCGAGTCACCGAACACTAGAGCTAGGTCCTCTTTAGCTAGACTCTTCATTGGCTCTGAAGGAGCGCTAGCTGAGTTGATGCTGCCCTTGTTCTTTCCGGAAGCGTCACCAGTTGTCTGTTGTGTTGAGTTGTAGATCTCATCGTTGCTCTTTGTCATCTCTTCGGCGGAACCGATGCGAGACACGAAGTCGGCTAGTTCTTCTGGGCCCATCTTAATAGCGTAAGCTACCATTGACCTCATTAGGTCTGAGCGAGAGATAGTTGGCTTCGTCTCAATTGACGATGCATTAGAAGCGTCTTCTTGAACGGCTACGTTCTCAAGATCTTCTGTGTTTAATTCTTCGTTAGACATTGAATAAACTCCTGTGGTTTTCTAAAGTATTTATAAATCTTAAAGATTTGAAATGAAATGCTGGAAGACTCTGAGTTGCGCTTCTTGTAGCTCTTTTTTGCTGACTTTTCTCGCAGCTTCCTCGATGTGCTTCTTGGCTTTCTCAAGCTCTTGGGCCTTAAGCATACCGTTGTCCCATACCCACTCAACGCCCTCCATGATACCATTCACGAAAGCGTTTGGGGCAGATGGGTCAGCAACGATGTCGCCTGCAGTTGCTAAGTAGAAGTCATCTTGAACTACGTGTACACCGTTGACTTCTTTGAGTGATCCCATACCGCGAGTGGAGACGCCCAGCTGAACGCCGGACTCGATGAGGTTCCTAGCGATCTGGCCCATAGGTGTATCCAAGATCTGTGCTTTACCTATGAAGTCATTTCCCTCTGGAACTAAGCTGACGATCTTATGTGATACCCTGTCGAGGTTGATTGACGGGCCTTCTGGATGACCGAGCTCTCCGAGAGCGCGCCCTTTCTGGACATAGTCCTCGTTGTACCTCTTTACTTCTTTTGCCACGGACTCATTGCGATACATGCGACCGTTCCTGTTCTTTACCTCAGTCTGTATGAACGGGCCGTGGATGTAGAGGTTCTTCTTTCCCTCTACGCCCTCTTCTGTTACGAACTTGATCTGCTCGTTGAGTTCCGTAATGAGTTTCATCTTAGTTCCTATACGCTACTGGGACAGCCCTTACAGAAGTACCTGTATCTTCTGTCTCGAGTGTGTCTGCTGGGTTCTTAACAACAAAGATCTCTTGGCCTCCAACTATCGAACAGGTCCATAGAGCGTTTCCACCAGAGTCCTTGCAAGTCACCGTATGATACGTGGTAATTGCTCCTGCATGTGTAATTCTTACTAGGTTTCCGGAAGAGTATGAGTTAGCCTGTGTATTACAGGCACGTTCAGTTCCTAGAACTTTTAATATCGATGCCATTAGATTCCATGCTCCTCTGCAAATGCTAGAAGAGTGTCGATGCCGTCTTGCGACCCCATCATCACGTCAAACTTAGCTCTGTTCTCTAAAGATAGTGTATCGTATAGCTTATTTAATACCGACTCGGCCATCTCTGGGTGAGTCTGGGTGTCTCCACCGATCGGCTTGTTGCCCTGAGTAGGAGGCAGCTTTACCTTGATGTCAGATGCTTGTACATCCTTGGAGATCTTATCAACGCTGTCCTGCTGCATGTTGCGATCACCAACGACGCCGAACTTAGTCTGAGTAGCGGCAGCCTTAGCTACGTTGGCAGCAGTCATCTCCTCAGCTTCCATCATCTTCTTCTTTTTTCTAAGAAGCTTGAAGTCCATCTTATCGAGCTTACCGTTGTGGTTCTTGTCGAGCTTCTTCTGACCACCGATGAGCTCCTCGACAGCTATCTCTTTTCTGTCCTTTGATCTCTTGATGAACTTCGGCTTACCATCTGCTCCAGTAGAGAGCATCATCTTGAAAGGTCCCTTGTCGGATTGAAGAGACTCTTTCATTTTCATTGAGCCAAGTGATACTCTCGGCTTCTTTGCAGCCGGCTTTCCAGCAAGAGCGTTGTTCATCTCGGCTTTGCTGTGAGCTACCCTATCAGAGAACTCCTGCTTCTGGGCCGTGGTCTTTAGGTTATCATGATGAGCTAGGATCTTGTGGGCCATAGATGGCTCCATCTTGTAGCTCTCTCCTGACTTATGTGTGAACGTGTGCTGACCGCGAAGTGATATGGCCTTGCGAGCCTGCATCATTGGGTGCATGTCAGCTCCACCTTCAACTTCTGAGTCTGATGAAGATGCGTTCTTGCGTGGCCTTCCGCGCTTTGCTTCGTCTAGCTCTACTTCCTCACCCATGCGGTTCATGAAGTTCCCGTAGTTAGATGCCATCTGTCCTGACTGATCGTAGTCGCTTGAGCTGTCCGAAGGTGACTTGTGCTCACCGCTGTACGTCATGTAGTCATAGACGCCGTCGAGCTGGACTTTAGCATAGGAGATCTTTGACTGCACCCATGCCTCGAGGTCATCTGAGTCGTTGATCATGCTGATCAGCTTAGATGCTTTGTCCCTGATAGCCGACAGCTCAGTCTTTGACATGCGACCTTCCCAGTCGTCGCTTTCAGGAATATACGATTCTTTCTTTAGCTTCTTCTTAGCTGCTAAGTCCCTTTCTCTCTGCATCATATCATGGACTTTGGATAGCTTCTTAGCATCATCTGGAGTTAGCTTTGGCTTTGGATCTGGAGCATAGCCCTCATTGCGCTTCTTAGCGTAGTAAGCAGCTAGAGCCATCTGCTTGCGCTTCTCTGGAGACTTACCAGCGAACTTTGGGTTCTTTGATTTCTGGAAATCGTGGATCCACTCGCCTGCTGGAGTCTTCTTCGTCAATACCTCATCGACCTGCTCAGCTTCTTCTCTCATTGGAGTGTAGCCGAGACCAGACCAGTGCTTCTTGTGAACGTGGCCGAGAACGAAGTCGCGTGGATCAGTGTCCATCTTGCGAAGCTTACTCTTTAGCCCCTCATGCTGGCCGTGCTCAATGTGATGTGCAGCTTGAAGCATGTCTTCTCTGTCAATACCGCCGTGCTCATGAGCGTACTTCCTAAGAGAATCATGATCACCAAGAGAGTGACTCATACTAGCTTCTTTCATTGGCTTACGGGAGTAGACGTCTACTCTCGCGCTGTGCTCTGGCTTGATGTCTTGAGATGAGTGACGGTGCAGCTCTCCACTTTTTTGGTAGAGGTGCTTGTACTTATCAAGAGGAGCGCGCCCGCGGACCCTATGACCACCGACGGCTTTGCTCTTCATAGCTGAGAGCTTCTTGTCATAGTCCGGATCATCTTTATGAATAGTTCCGATGTAAGTATCAGTGCGGCCGGCCGCTTCATCGAGCTCAGCTTCTTCTCTGGTCATTCCGGTCTTTACTGGAGATGTTTTTGCGCTCCTGTGCTGGAGACTACCTGAGTTAGTCGGCCGCGCGGCTTTTCTCTGCTTCTCTTCTCTATCCATCTTAGAGATGTTAGAGGCACCGAACTTAGTTGCCTTCTTCATGTTGTCGATAGTGCCGAGAGCTTCTTCTAGTTCAGCTTCTTCTCTGCGCATCTTCTTAGCGCGCATCTTAGCGAGTATAGCTCCGGCTACCCTCTCACCCGCTGCCTTTGATCCGTACTTCTTTCCAGCTTTTGCTGCGATCTTGTGGAACTCTTTCCCCGGCTTTCCTATATCTTTTCCGGCACGAGCAGCTTTAGCTGATAGAGTTGCCTCGCTAACGTCAACGTCGGTGTCCGGAGTCTCATTGACCTTTAAGTCCTGATCGTAGGCCTCTACTGACTCATCGTCGTCCCTGAAGTTCTCATATGAAGCTGACTTAGGGTCTTCCCTGCGCTTGTTACCGTTGAAGATGTGATCTTGATCAGTCACACCGGGAACTACGTTCTTGTAGTCGATCTTGTGAAGAGCCTTGAAGTTCTTCTCTCCTTTTGAGAGAGGTTGCGATACTTCAGCTAGAGTCCTCTTTAGCTTATCATACATGCTCATCTTGCTGTTCCTGTTCTTCGGTGTCTGAGATATCTTGATCTTCTGAATCTTCGGAATCTTCTACTTCACCGTTAGTCGCACCGAACAAGCTAGCTGCCACATCTGGGAACATCTGGTCGACGGCCTCTGCCGCCTTAGCTGTCATGATGTCGTCGATCGCAGCTTTAAGAGACACTGCGTCCTTGTTGATAGCGCTATTAAAGATATCAGTAACTGTAGTCATAATTCCTCCAAAAATCTAATAATTATATTTATAAATTAGTAAGCGTCACCTTGCCCCGGCACAGCAGGGCCAGTTGGCTTCTCTGGTACATCAGGTCTATTAGCTACCGGAGGTGGTGGAGGCGCTATTCCCTGCTCAACTGGTGGAGCTAGCGGGATCTTCTCTGTTGACATCTCATCCATCATCTCAGCGATCTCTTGGTCAGTCTGCTTTAGAATGTTCTTCCTGACCCATAGATCCGAGTAGTACCTACCGATGTACGGCATGACTTGGTTCAGCGTCTGTATCCTGTTGGTGATGATCTCGGTGTTCTTGAACTCCTCGAAGTGGTTGTCAGTCGTGAAGTCGAATGTTATCTGGTTCTGTAGGACTTTCCAGTCCTCCTCAGATACAACTCCCTTCAGCACCAGCTGCTTCTCGAGAGCTTTCATGAACAGGTGCGAGAACCTACGACGTAGCCTACCAACGAACTTAGTGAACTTCACCTCGTCCCTTGAGATCTCAGATGACCTACCCAAGATTCCAACCGTCTCTTGGTTCAACCTAGACACGGGAACATTGAGAGACTGGAAGAGCTTCTTCTGGAAGTACTCCACGTCCGCCATCTCACCGAGGTTCTGACCAGCAGGCAACGTCGTGATCTCAGTACCCTTGTTGCCGTCCCTTCTCGGAAGCCAGTAGTCCTCTAGCATCGTCATGTACTTGCGATCATCCCGCACTTCGCCCGTGACGGCGTCGTAGACCAAGCGGTTCTTGTGCTTGACCATCATGTCCCTGAGGTACTGCTCAGCTTTTACTTTTGGTAGGTTACCAACGTCGATGTAGAATATGCGGCGCTCTGGTGCACGTGAGATGCGGTAGATGACCGTCGCGTCCTCTAGTGTCCTGAGCTGGTTGAGAGGCTTGATGGCTTTCTGTATGTAGGAGTAGACCATCTGGTTGTTCTTGTCCATCAGGCCAGACGTAATGTGTAGGATGGAGTCAACTGAGATCCTCAGACCGCCAGTTGCGCTGTTATCCTGCGCGATGCCAGCATTTCCGGGTGTAGTAACGAAGCTCCTGTCAGAGTAGACGTAGTACTCCCTCTTCGTCTGCTGGACAACTATTGGACCTTTCGGGGTCTTCTTTACTTCGCGAACTTTCCTGATCTTCCTAGGATCTAAGTAGCGAAGCTCTTGAATGCCAGCTCTTGGGTTATTCTCGTCGATGATGATGTGGTAGTACATCCTACCATCTACGTACCACCTCTTGAAGGTCTCGTATGCTTCGTTCTGGAAGTTGAGCATCTGCAGGATCGTGGTGAACTCCTCTGTGATCTTGTTCTTTATCTGGTCGGAGTACTCGATGTTGTCGAGGTTGATCTGCACTACTTTGTCGGCGTCGGTGTCGATCGCCTCGTTGACGATGTCGTCGATCGCCATCTCTAGTTCTGGTTGTAGGGAGATCTCTCTGTACTTAGCTACCAGCTCAGCTTCAGTTCTGGCCGTACCGTCTAAGTCGATGTATGTTCCGTAAGCTCCACCTGCAGCTACTATTACTGCACCGTCGTCTTTGATCTCTGGAGCAAAGGACTCTAGTGGTTCTTCATCTTTTCTTTTGATCTCAAAGCCGAAGAGCTGTACTGCCATATTATATTTTCCTTAAGAGAAGGGCTGCTATATTTGTATTTATAGCAGCCCTATATCTTAATCTTAGTTCACGATAACGCCAGTCGAACCGAATACCTCGAAGCTATCGTAGAGGAACGTGATGTTGAACTCTTCGATCTGATCTTGAGTATTCCAGTCGAGGCCGATATTTGAGACTTCAGTTGGGAAGATACCCTTGAGAACGTACTCTCTTAGGATAGTTCCGTCTTTACCGAACTGAGTTACGCTAGCTTGAGACTTGTACTGAAGCGGCGAGACCAGCTGTGTCCTGTTGCCCTCGAACGAGTTGATGGCGTAGCTCCATCTCTCCATTGAGTGGCGAATCAGGAAGTCCTCGTCGTTGATGATCGTGACTGTCCATGGTTGGTAGTTGCGGTCACCTGCGATGTATACCTTACGACCGAAGTACGGAACTGCGATCGAGCCTAGTGTTGTTGCAGGAAGCTCTGCCCTAACCGTTAGGAAAGGGATCTTGAGCTCTGCGACCTGAGTTATTGGATTGGTGATCTGTACCCTGAATAGCGAGGGACGAGCGCCACCAAACTGTAGCTCTGATCTGATATCATTAATTGAGAAAGTCATTGTTCATCCCCTCTTAGAATCTGCCGACGACTTCATCGAACTCTACGCCGGTGCGAACAGCGACGAAGTTAAGCTGGATGAAGTTGATTGATCTAGCTGGCTTGACGTAGATGTCTCCCCAGAACTCATTTCTATCTATTCTCTCAGGAGTATTGTTCGTTTCATTGCACACTACCCTGAAGTCGTAGATACCACGGCGTCCCTGAACGTCCCTTAGGTAAGGCTCAACGAGGTTCCTAAATGTCGCCCTAGTGAACTCATCGTTGAACTCAAATAGGGAGAACTTAGATGCCGTTGAGATTGATTTCTCAAGAACAATGAATAGCCTGCGAACGTTGATGCGATCGAAAGCTGATGGCTTGGCTAATAGGGTCTTATCTCCATACAGGATCGGACCGTCTCCAGGGAAGTTAACCACTGGGTTGATACCGTTCTTATAGAGAACGTCCCTGTTAGCTTTGTCTGGGTTGAAAGCTAGCTTCACGACGTTCTTGATCTGACCGCGGTTGAAGCCGGCTGGTGAGAACCAAGGATCGCGAGTATCGTCGGTGCGGACAACCGTACCAGCGACGTCGCCGTTCAGGGGTACCCAGCGGTAAGTATCGTTGTACTTGTCGTACTGGTACTTATAGCCGGAGTCCAGAACCGCGTATGAAGTAGAGCGGAGCGAGTTCCTGAAAGAAACGATGCTCGATGACTCACTGCCCGGATTTAGAACAACTGCTGAGCGTGGGGCTGACACGAACACCACGCAGTCCTTGCGGTACTCAGCGATGTTGTCGATCAGGTAGTTAGCCAGACCTTCGTTGTTCGTTCCGTACTGTGACTTACCAGTTAGGACAAGAGAGATGTCGATCGACTCAGTGCTCTTGAACTTGTCGTAAGCTGTAGCCATGTTAGCAAGAGTCTGAGTGGACTCAGTAACACCGTCCGTACCACCGGATAGTGATAGGTTAAGTGGAGCAGTCGTGATTCCAGTGATGCTGTCAGCGGTCGTGACGTTGTAGCCAGACCTGTGATTTGCCCACCAGACGTACTGAGAGCTAGCATTCAGGAAGTCCTTGTAGTATATCAGAGTTCCCTGCTCGTTCTTAGCATCGGAAGCCCTAGATAGGTTCCTCCAAGTCTCAAGGACCGTTCCAGCAGTTCCGCTGATGATGCCGTCCTCGTCAACGACTAGGATGTGCAGCTCATCGCTAGTTCCACCGCGCTGTGTAGCGAAAGTAGAAGTTCCAGGAGCTGTATCAACGTAGTTGAAGTACTCCCAGTTCCTAGACACTGAGTTCGAGGAGATGTTAGCTGCCAGAGAGAACGGTGAAGTGAACGTTAGAGTAAATCCAGCGCCATTTACCGTGCTGTTAGCGTAAGTTGTGTTTGATGCCACAGTTCCCTTAGTGGATACCTTGAGGTACTGAGTTCCGATAGATGAGTTTCCTACTGCTAGCCAGTCACCGACCTTGATAGCCGAAGCGATGCTCGCCGCCATAGTGTTGGCGTTGGTGTTGGAAGTAGCGCTCGTCACGGTTACGACTATGTTGTTGCTGTTGACTACAGCAGCAAAAGCTGGAATGGAGTCAGAGTTTCCAGTCAGCGTATTTGAGTAAGCTACAGCGGAGTCGCAGACAGCAACTTTAAGTGAGTTACCGCGATATCCTGGGTACTTAGCGAAGTAGAGAGCGTCGGTATCAAAAGTACCTACTCTTGACTCGTAGTCGTCTTTGTTCTTGATGGTAGTGCTGGTGATCGCGCTACCCTGAGTAAAAGTTAAGTTGAGTCTTAGACCTGAACCTGATCCGCCGGTTGGTATGTGACCAGTAGTCACTGATGGGAGGTCGGTGTATGATCCAACGCTGATGACAGCTGCGGAGAGTGCCCTAGTAGTGATATCAACTTTGAGGTTAGATCCAGTGCCGCCGGTGATCGAGGCTGCTGATAGAGTTGGGTTGACAGTGTAAGAACCGCGGTTGATGATGGTCACCGAAGTTGGTACGCCTGCACCGTTCGTCGTAACAGAAGCGTTAGATGAAGTTCCAGTACCACCAGAAACAGTGATGATGTCGCCGTTGGTGTATCCAGTACCAGCTTGACCCGAAGTAACTGTGAGAGTTCTTACTTCAGTTGTTACTACGTTGATAGTAGCCACTGCGTCGTATGATCCACCGTCTACAGTTAGGACGTCACCGGGAACGTAGCTTCCGGATGTACCGCCAACGTTGATAGCGACCGTGTCGAGTGTGTAGTCGTCGGTAACAGCTGCGCCAGCATTGTAGCTGTTAGCAGCTCCTGCTCTAGAAACGTAGAGCTTATTACCGTAAGCGAGGAAGTTGGCCGCAGTGAACCAAGTCTCGAAGTTATTTGCAGTTGGGCGTCCGTAGTACTGGACCAGCTGGTCTTCAGAAGAAATTAGCTTAACTTCTTCAACTGGGCCCCATCTAAAGACGCCGGCGATCGCGCCTTCAGTAGTAGATACTGCGGGAACGATTGTTGTTAAGTCAATTTCAGTGACATTAACGCCAGGACTTACTTGGAAAGGCATTGTTTTCTCCTTTTATATCATAAACAATCTAAAGATCGTGTATCTTATGTCTTATTTATAAATTATCAGTTTAGAAGAATGGAATTGAACTCTTCGTCCGTTACCGTCTGCACTGATTCTTCAGGCATGCCATCGTCAAATATGCCAAATGGGGTCATCTCCTCCTCCATTTGCCTCTCGTTATCCTCTAGAATTCTCTTCCTGACGTCGGTGTCTGAGACCTCCTTGAAGTACTCTTGACTTACCATCCAAGCGAAGAGAACCAAGCACATAACGAGGTCGTCGTGGTGGCCCTCTTCAGCATTATAAGAAGAGCCGTCGACGACGTAAGTAGATAGCTGGTTTATGATATCGTAGTCATTCAGTATTATCTTGTTAGTCTCAATCAGAGACTTTATGTTTGCGCAGCCTATTCTCTTCGTAGACTTAGTCGTCTTCAAGCCCAAGCGGGACTGCATGCCGCCGGCTCCAAGAGTAACTCCCCTTCTGCCGCTGACCTTCGTCATTACCACGTTATCATACTCTAGGTCTTGATGGAGGATATTGACCACCTGCGATCCGAGGTTCGTCTCAACTAGAATCGAAGCGTCGTTGTAGTACTTACCTACATTCGACAAGAGAGTTGGGTAGAGTAGCTCTGACATGTTATTGTTCTTGTAAGTAGCTACTACCTGATACGGAACTTGAGATACATCGACTATAGTGAAAGCTGAGCTGTCTAGTCCCAAGCCCTCAGCGACGTCGACGGTCATGACGTATACGTGACCTCTTATCGGTTCCTCGTACACCTTAACGCCGTACAGCTCTCTTATTGGATTGAAGAACACGAGCTTAGACAGAACAGCTGGGTGGATGAGGGTGTTAGATGATCCCAAGAACTCGCACTCAAATTCTTGCCTGAACTGGTCTATCGAGGTGTTGCGGATCATCTCGTCTTTCCAAGCCTCATCGCGGCCCGGGACGTCTGACCAGTGAACGTCGACTCTGCCGTACGAGTTCCTTCCCTGCTCAGAGTCCACCCACAGCTTGTAGAAGAGGTCCATGCCGTTTGGTGTTGAGGTGATGATGAGCTTAGTCGTCTGACCAGATGAGATGGTCGGGAAGACCGAGGCGAAGAACTGGTCCTGTATGTTGCGAGGAACGAACGCGAACTCGTCGAGGTAGATGAGGTTGTACGACTGACCGCGGATAGCGCTAGATGAGGTCGATGAGGCAAAGACCTTCGACCCATTCTCAAGCTCAACGAAAGACTTGTTCCACTCAACGATGCCCTGCTGGAGCCACTTTGGAAGCCACTCATATGCTAATTGAACGCGAGCCAAGATCTCGCGAGCTTGCCTCTCCTTGTTAGCTAAGACGGCCACGTTGTAGTTCTCGTTGAATAGGATCTTATGAAGTAAGTATCCCACGACGCCCGTCGTCTTACCGACCTGACGTGGCATCTTGCAGATCGTGTATCTGTGCGACTCAAACTTGTCGAACATCTTCCCCTGATAGGGGTATGGAGTGAACTGTATCAGTCCCTTGTCAACGTTGACGATCTTAACGTAAGTCCGGCAGAAGTAGTCTATGTCCTTTGAGCACTTTATGTACTCCTGCACCTGCTCAAGTGTGAACTCAAGCTTGACGTCTTTTCTCTTTAAGTTCTTGTTACCTAAGTAGAAGTCAGTCATACTTGTTTACTGCGCCCACTAAGCTGAACCTCTCAAAGTTCTCTTGGTGAGTTGGTGTCACCCAGTGAACTAAGTAGGCTGGAAATACTACGAGTATGCCCTCTCTTGGAACTATTGAGGCGTGAAGTGCGTAGTATGGAAGCTGTCTCATCTTCCTAGGTATGATCTGCCTCTTAACGTTGTAAGCTGGATCCATGAACGATATTGACCCCGGCTTCGGCTCGTGAGTGAAGTCCATGACGAACTCCTCATCTAAGTTCTGGTCATCTGACAGGTGCTTTCCATCTAAGATTCCAGAAGATGGGTAGTACACATATGAGAACACAGTTGACCCGTGCCCGTGCAAGTGGGGAACGTGGTAGGCATTCGCGTCGTTGTTGTAGTTGAACCAGCAGTTCTCAGTTCTAAGAGCATCTAGATCTTTAACTCCGGAGTCTTTGAAGTACTGCTGGAGTAGTTCGTGAATGTGCTGGTTAACTTGGCTCAAGAGAGAGGACCTCTTCTCTACTCCGAGAGTTGTCTGGTACACACCAACACCGGTTCGAAGCATCCTCTTCTCTTCTTCTTTTAAGTTGTAGATCTCCTGAACGATCCTCTTGTTCATCTCCCTAGACTCTTCGCCTAAGTTGATTACTCCAAAGTTGACCGGAAATATATTCATCATGCTGTACTGGGCCATATTATCCTCACTGGTTATTTTTTATCATCTTCAATAGCTGGTCAGTTGTAAGTATCAGGTTATTGTTGGTCACGTTCTTCTGCTCAGGAGAGTCCTCCCTCGTGAGCTCTTTGTTCTTCTTCTGTAACTCAAGCAGGTCCTTATTGGCATCGACCATCGTCTTGATCAAGTTAGTCACTACCTCAAATGCCCTAGGGGACTCCGACTGCTTAGCGATGTCCATGATGTGGTCAAGAGCGTCAGCTCCTTTCTCAATGACATCGTACAAGTTAGTGCGCGCGAACTCATAGTCGTTGTTCTGTACTTTTGGAACGATCTCAGTGATCTTTGATCTCTCCACCATGGGAGGTAATCCCAGAGACTGGCCTATCACGTCTTTACTGGACATTTGGGAAGCTCGATGATGTTACGATGTAGCCGAAGTTGTCAGTCTCGTCGATCTGCTGGTAAGGTATCGTGTTGGCCAACAACGTAGTCGGATTGCCGTTCGCGTCAAGCCCGGGTCGCGCGACTATCTTCGTTAGTACCGTGTTCGACTCAAGTGGCGCTAGCATGTTCACGTTCGATATCTTAATTACCTTGGACTGAGTTACTGGTCCAAACAGGTAAGCTTTCATATTGAATACCATCGTATAAGTGAGAGCTCTTCTCTCCTTGAAGTCACCTGTATACTCATCTTGGATGTCCAAGTTATTTATGACGATCGGTATGTCAGTGTAGTTATCGAAGTCACTCAACAGCTTAACGCTTATGGTCCACTCTGGTGTAAAGTACGGGAGTATCTGCTCGATGATCCTAGCACCGTCTTCGGTGCTCTTTGATATTATGGACATCGTGAACTGGATATCGTACGGAACTGGCTGGTAAACTTTCTTCAGGACGCTGTTGCCGTTGACGTTGTTCTTGGTGTAGATCGGAGTCGTGGTCTGGAGCTTCCTGTCAGAGGCATAGCTGATCCCAGTCATCTCAAATCCGATCCTAGGAAGTAAGATCGCCGTATCAGCTATACCCGTAGGGTTGGCCTCAACTCTCGCTAAGAACTTCTCTCTTGGTCCATAAGCTATCGGAACTTTTAGAGTGTCGTGCACTGTGCCATCTGAGTTGAACCTCTCTATTCTTATGTTGTTGAACAGAGTTCCAAAGACGATCACGTACTTCTTTAAGAGTGAGTGGTAGAACGGTACTGACAGCATTACGACCTAACTCCCTCGCTGAACGGATCCCTCTCAGTGAAGTCAATGATATCCTGAGCTTCTTTCTCAAACTCCTCGTTCTGGGCCTGAGCGTCGATGTTCTCAACTTCATATGTCTCAATGAGTATGGTCTCATTGCTCTCAGTTATGAGAATGTTTCCAGATTCACTTAGCATCTCATATCCATCCGACGTGAGAGTGAGAGCGTTGTACTTGAGATCGACTTGCGGTATTCCAGTGTTGAACACGTCGCTGTTCGACTCATAGAGCTCGCATGTGATGTCGTAGGTCTGCAAAGCGCCGAACTGGTAGAACACGGCCTTGACGTCAACTAGCTTGATCTGGTAGACGGTGTTGGTCAGCGGGAAGTATATTAGGTCACCTTCTTGTGGCCTGCTCTTGCTTATGCCGTCACCGATCTCCTCAGCAAATACTCTCTGGGCCATGGTGAAGGTGATCTGGTCCCTGACCTGTATACCGAACTTAGACAAGAACTCGCCGTCGCCCTCGAACGCGTCGGTGTTCTTTATGTACATCTCAACTAGTATAGCGCTGTCGAAACTTGAGTACTCAGCTTCCCTGAATATCCCGTCCCTGTTCTGCACCGTCCTAGGAATGTAGTACACGTCTATGCCGTAGATCTTGATGGACTCAATGATCAAGTTCTCAACTAGAGACTGCTCTTGCGAGGAACCGAAGTTATTGAAGAAGAAGTTGGTAGCCATCTATTAGCCGATCATGTCATAAGCTGGCAGCGAGTACGACGTTGACATCTCAGTTTCAAGCTTCTCCAGCTCAGCTTCAGCATCGTTGTATATCTTCTCTCCGTTGAAAGTGACACCTCCTGGAAGAACCATCCCGGAGAACTTAGTCAAGTTAGTTCCCCACTGCTTCTTGATGAGCTGCGCCGCGTACCTCTGAAGCCAGCGATCTCCCCAGACATCAGGGAACTTAGCTGGATCTACGATCTGGTAAGCCTCGATAACTAGGTACTGGCCAGCGCTTACTTTCTGCCAGTTCATGTCTATGTAGAACCTATTGGTGTTCCTGTTGTACCTGATAGGTTGCTTACCGACGAGGAGGTCCTCCAGCAGCTGCAGCTGCTGGAAAGCCATGTAGTACGGAACCATCGACTGGTAAGTTAGAGTGTACAGGTCATTGAGAGCTATCTGGTAGCGTATGTTGAAGATGTTGTTAGTGGCTATGTAGTCGCCGATCGGGAATATATTGACCGCGCCTATGATGTTCTGTGGCATGGTGATGTAGCCGCCAACGTATCCGGACACATCAGCTCCAGATCCAGTAGCGGTGTTGATAGTGACTATCGGATCTTTCCTGTACATAGATCCGTTATTAGTCATGTTGATCGATGATATGGTACCGTTAGCGTAAGTCGTGAGAGTAGCAGTAGCTCCGGATCCCTCAGTGGTTCCAGTAGCTCTCGTGATGGTGACCGTATCGCCATTTGAGTACCCAGTGCCGCCGCTGTTGACGACGATCTCTTTTACTGCGTCTGGAAAGTCACCTGCTCCGAAGACGTACTTGTAGTACATCTTCTCCGTACCATCAAAGTGGTAGTCGTAGTAGTACTTGAGCGCCTCGTCGATGCGGTCCTCTACTTGATCGTCGTCAACGTTGATCTCAATGACCGGCTTGCCTAGCTTACGCAGGCAGTACTCTTTGAACTCTGATCTTGTAACTGGTGTAGCCATGGTGCATTTCCTTTTTTATTATTTATTACCCATAGCAAGTTACATCACCGCTTCCCGTATCAGCATCAGTTGGTGGTGGTGGGTGAAGGAGATCCCCAGCTGCGAGATCTCCTACTACCACTACTTTCTTGTTGTTGATCTTGACCGTAGTTCCGGCAGGAGCTAGAGCTCCTCCTACGTGGTCATTCTGATCTCCATCTACAGCCCACAGCTTACCGTTCACGTACACGCTGCCCTGACCACTTACTATGGTCTTGCCCCCGCATTTTCTAAGATCATCTTGCCTGTGAGCTGCCGGCACATCAAGCTCCTAGGATGTGCTTGAACTCAGCGGTGTGCTTCTGGCGATCTTCGAGACCAATGGTTCCACCGTTGATCTTCTTAGTCACTGCAGGGACGTCATCAGCGTCCGCTAGCTTGTTGAGACCGTTCTTGTGCCAGAACCAAGCTGCAGACTCTACTGCACCAGATGGAGTTGAGAGGTAAGCGACTGCCTCGTCAACACTTATTCCGGAATCAGCAGCGAAGCCAGAATAGTTGCTTTTTCCGGTAAGTTGGATAAGTCCGCGGCCGCGAAACTTATAGCCGTCGCCAGAAGCAGTATCGCTATTGCCCATTCTCGAGGCGTAAACAACGTTCGCAATCTTTTCAGGATGTCTTGCATATTCGTTTGGGTCCTTGTCTCTGAAGTACTTAGGGAAGATCTTCATGAGACCATCCGCTGAGTAGTTGAGGTTCTCTTCGACGATTCGGAAACCGCCGGACTCATGCGCAGTCTGAGCGAGGAAGTGAGCCAGCCTAAGTGCTGAGTTGATCTCGTACTTGCTCGATAACGTATCAAGGCTCGATACCAGCGCATGGACGATGTCCGGCTTGCTGCTAAGTTGAGCATGCTTGATCTGTTCTTCTGTAATCATGATTATATTGCTCCTATTATGGGAATGCCTGTGTACCGTTTGCATAATATACCTTCAGCGCAGTCGCAACTGTGACTACGTTGGAGCCGTTGAGTGTTATCTGGTTCGCAGATACCACGGTATTCATTGTAGCGTTAGTGGACACGAAGACCGTAGTGGCGTTCATGTAGACGTTAGCGCCTGCATAGAGGATAGCCGCATTTGCATTACCAGTAGTCGTGAAAGCAGCCGCATTTATTAGACCGGTATGATAGAGACCAGTTACGTTAGCTACAAAAGGAGTAGCCGTAGTATTAGCCTGCGTGATGCTCGTAGCTGTTATGATTGTGTTAACTGTAGAGTTAGTAGACACAAAAGCAGCAGTAGCATTTATATAAACGTTAGCACCAGCGTAGTGGATAGCAGCGTTCGCGTTACCGGTTGTCGTAAAGGCTGCCGCGTTTACTAAGCCTGTATGATATAAGCCGGTGACGTTAGCAACGAACGGTGTGGCGGTAGTATTAGCCTGCGTGATGCTCGTAGCTGTTATGATCGTGTTGACGGTCGAGTTCGATGATACCAGTAGCGCAGTAGTATTTGCCTGTACGTTTGCTCCAACGTTAGCTGAAGTAGCGGCAAAGAAAGTAGCCGTGTTGGTTTGACCAGTTATGTTTATAGCTGCAGCATTGACTAGTGTAGCATTGGCTGTAAACGTAGTGCCGACGGTAAATAGAGCTGAGTTAACGCTGGTCGTGATATTAGCGTAGCCGGTACCAACTATCGCCGTAGCGTTAGCTATGAATCCAGAGCCGGACGTATGCGTTGCCGCGTTGACCGTGCCCGTTGTGTAGACGCCGGTCGCGTTGGCTAGAGTGACTGAGGCGATGTTAGCTGAGGTAGTAGCGTAGAGAGTGGCTGAGTTCACGGCGCCGGTTATGTTGATGGCCGCTGCGTTTACCAGCGTAGAGTTAGCCGTAAATCCAGCGCCAGAGCTGTGAGTTGCCGCGTTCGCGACGCCGGTAGTGTATATACCCGAAGAATTTGCTACGAACGGCACTGCCGTAGTGTTTGACGTAGTTATGCTGGTAGCATTTATGACTGTGTTCACCGTTGAGTTGGAGAACACGGAGAATGAAGTTGGGCTTATAGCCGTGTTGATAGTGGAGTTACCAACGAAGATTGAGTTCCTAGTGAAAGTTCCAGCGTATCCGGTCTCTAGATAGGAGTTTCCAGTCCAGCCGAAAGCTATACCCTCGAGGTTCGAGTTCGCAGCTATGATATCGAGTGTGTTGTTGCTGTAGTAGAGCTTAGTCGTCGCTCCGGTATTCCTGCCGATCTTCCAGTTAGCATCTGCTAAGCCGTTGAGGTATATCGCGCCGGTATTAGTTGACAGTCCAATTCCGTTTCCAGTAAATGATATGTTAGCTGAGAACGTCTGGGTGTTGGTCCACGTGTACTGGGCCGCTTGGTTGACCGTCGCGGTCGCAGTCACTGTAGCCCAGTAAGTGGAGCTGCCGTTCGTCGTGAGTACTTGACCAGCAGATCCGGTGCTACCGTTGGCCGTTATAGCTACGATGCTTAAGTCCAAATTGCCAGAAAAAGTAGTAGGTACGTTGAACTTCAAGTTCGTAGTTGCGGTGTTGGCGTAGACCGAGAACACCGCCTTTGCGCCGTAAGTTGAATCCGCAGTGTAGAACACGAAGTTATCGTCGTTCTGTTGTACGAAGTACGCGTAGGCCGTGGAGTTTAGAGTTTGAAAGCGCAGGTACTTGTTATTGTTGATAGTGAGGCTGTTACCGCTGATCACTAAGTTTCCGGACAGAGTCCTCGAGTCGGTGTTCTGCACGTAGCTCGCCGCCGCAGTTCCACCTAAGTATGATGAGTTGTTTGCAGTGTTAGCAGTGTTAGCCGCGCCTGAGAAAGCGCTTGAGTTGATGGTCGAGTAAACAGATGAGTTACCGACGGTCAGCGTAGTGGAGTCACCATATATGTTAGCTGTGTTCGCGTTGATCGTTATGAACGAGTTGGATAGAGCCGTGCCGATAATGATGTTTGTCGTTGATCCAGCTACACCGGATGTACCGAAGTTGATGGTCTTTACGTTACCAGATATAGTAGCTCCGGTAGCTATGTTCATTGTCTGGTTATTAGTGGATACTCCGATGACGATCGGGCCGGTTTGCGTAGGACCGCCGAGGTATATACCGCCGGTAGTCTGTGAAGATACGTTAAAGTTGGCGCCGGTGAAAGAGCTAGTAAACGCGCCTGCTGCTACTGTTATACCGGCTGAGGCAGTTATGAGTCCTGACGTGGCAATAGTGCTTGCAGTTATTGCCCACCTAGAGAGTGTGTTACCAAGCGCCTGGCCTACCGTGTTTGAAGCTGGGTACAGACCCGAGTTATTCGCTAAGATAGCTCCGTTGACATTGACGGCGCCGGCCGTGATGTTGGTGTTGACGGTTGAGTTACCAACGAAGTGCGCGCTCGTGTTAACGCTGGAGTTATCGCCCACGAACAGCGATGTCGCTAAGTACACGTTAGCTCCGGTAAAGTACAAGTTACCGGAGAGTGTCCTGCTGTCTGTATTCTGGACGAAGCTCGCTGCCGCCGTGCCGCCAAGATACGATGAGTTGTTCGCGTTGTTCGCGTTCATCTCAAAGATGTTGGTGCCGTCCGAAGAGAAGAGCTTCTTGTCTGTTAAGTTGAGGGCCAGCTCACCAGTAGAGAGCGTCGTAGTATTAGGTACTTTACCAGCAACAGCTGATCTCTTGAGCTGTATTAATGTATTCGCCATATGGCCCTCATAAGAGACTATTTAGTCTTCTTTGGTGCTTTATCTATTAGAGCGGCCATCTCGCCGTTCTGTCTATTTATTTCATTCTGAAGATCCGCGATCTTCTTGTTCAGACCGGCGTTCTCTTCGATTAGCCGGCTTACTTGAGAGTTTAGCTGGCCTATCTCCTTGTCTTTCTCTATGATGAAAGCTTGCTTTCTCTCTAGCTCCCTGTCTTGGATCTCCCTAGTCTCAGTAAGAGACTTGATGCTAGAGGCTGCCTGCTCCATCATCTCGTTCTGAAGTGAGACTTGGTTCTGGGACTCGTTGTACTTCTGCTCAGACTGGTTAAAAGCACCGAGCATTCCGGAGACTTTTAGATCTAAGTCTATAGATCTCCGGAGTACATCTAGGTAGCTCGCTTCTAGTTTCTGAACATATGCAGTCAAGTAAGAGACGTCATTATCACTCATAATATAATTTCCTCTTATTAGAAAGATCCACCATCAAGTGTGTTGTATACGAGCGCAGTTCCATTTGACTGGAGAACGTAGCCGTCGGATCCAAGTGATAGCTTCCTGAATCCGTTAGTGCTGTTCGCTACGAGTATATCTTCTTGCGTGTACGTCGTTAAGCCAGTACCACCGTATATACCAGAGAGCGCCGTAGATAGCGTCAGCGTATTCGCGACGATGCCGACTGAGACCGTGCTGTTAGCTGTTATGTTGGTGACAGTCGAGTTGGCTATCAGGGCGCTCGCTAGCAAGTAAGCTTGAACTGTAGCCTGAGAGTAAGATGCGGCTGCGGTGTTTACCGTAGTCGTTGGCTGTTCAGTTAGTCCTTGGAAGAACTTGAATATACCGTTGTCAGATGCGTCCCTGAAGAATCCTGCGTGCTCATTTGGAGCTAGACCGGACTCGTAGTGACCAAATAGACCAATATCTATCAAGTCGTTCGTGTTGTTGTTCGATGCCAGCTCTAGGAGTGAGTCGGTAACTGAGACCGAGGAGACGTTGATCGTCACCGAAGTACCGAGAACGACTAAGTTACCGGAGATCTGAACGTCGCCATCAAAGTATCCTTTGACTGAGTGAACGTTGGCAGCATGAACTTCGTTCCACCTCATTGAGGTGTTACCGAGGTTGTACGTCGCGTTCGCGTTAGGCATGATCGCGGTGTTGACCAGAGCGTTCAGAGTTACGATATCCTGCGTATTAGACCCGATTATCGTGTTACCATTGACTACTAGATCACCGACTGCGATCGCCGTGGTGTTGACCACCGACGTTCCTATTGTCAATACGCCCGCCTGCAAGTTAGCAGAAGAAGTCGAGTTCGTTACGCTGAACAGAGATGACGTGAAGTACGCGTTGACGGTAGAGTTACCAACGGCCTTAGCTGTCGTATTTGAGTAGACGTTAGCTCCAACGTACATCGACGTCGACGCGTTGGCCGTACCTGTTATATCCGCGCCTGCTGTTCCAGTTATTAGGCCAGAAGCGTTGATCGTGTTCGCGTTGATAACGAACCTAGCTGTAGCAGAACCAAGCGCAGTGCCGGTAGTATTAGATGCCGGTGATACGCCGGTGTTGTTAGCCGTGATCGCGCCGTTGACGACAATGCTGCCAGCCGAGATGTTCGTGTTGACAGTGGAGTTACCAACGAAGTACGTTGTCGCGTTCATGTATGAGTTAGCGCCAACCGATACCTGAGTGGTGTTGACGGTCACGCCGGTCGTTGTGAACGAAGCCGAGTTGATCGTGCCAGTGGTGTACACGCCGGACGAGTTAGCGATAGTAGAGGTACCAACAGTATGCGATGCCGCGTTTATTGTACCGCTGTGGTAGATGCCGGTTATGTTGGCCACCATAGTAGTGGTCGTCGTGTTCGCCTGAGTGATCGATGTAGGCGTTATGACCGTATTGACGGTGGAGTTAGAACCAACCAGAAGCGCAGTGGTGTTGGCTTGAACTAGAGATCCAACGTTTACCGTGGTGGTGGCGTAGAGAGTAGCCGTATTGACTTGGTTGACCACGTTGATCGCGGCCGCGTTCACCAGAGTTGAGTTGGCAGTAAATCCATTGCCAGAGCTGTGAGTTGCCGCGTTCACTACGCCAGTGTGATAAGCTCCAGTTGAGTTAGCTATGAACTCGCCGCCCACCAAGAACTGAATAGAGGTATTGACCTTGACCGATGAGGCGTTAACAGTGAGCTTCCTGTCAGTTGAGGTCGTTCCACCGGCGTGGAATATGAGCTCTTTTGTAGCAGATGCCGTACCGATAGCTAGGTGGCTGTCAGATGTGTAGAGGTAGGCATCGAGAGCTCCAGTTATATTGAACAGAGCGTTGGCGTAAGTTGAGCTGTTGATACCGAAGTCGACAAAGTTAACTGAGTCGTTGCCGGTGTCGGCGGTTATGACCAAGTCAGACGACGCGTTATTTCCGGTGTTCGCGTTCTGGATAATGGACTGCATGTAGCTGTTGGTGCTACCGTCGATCTCGATTGCGGCAGTCGCTCCAAAGTCGAAACCGGCAGCGTTGCCGACGTTGAGCTTCTGGAGAACGACCATGTTGTTCGACACAGTGACCGTGTTAGTAGACTTATTGAATATGAATCCAGCCGAAGCGTTAAGAGTTCCAGAGTCGTTGAACTGGATCTGCGTATTAGAGCCGGTAACAGAAGGAGCTGGAGTTAACCAGTAGACTCCGCCCGTTGAGTTGGCAGTCAGGAACTGGTTAGCAGTACCAAAAGCACCGTTGGCGTAGATGTAAGTTGGAACTAAGTTAGCGACGTTGATCTTGTCGATCGCGCTACTTGAGTTGGCGACTAGCGCCTGATTCGCTGTTAGGACACCGGGGTTTCTCTTACCTCCGATGTATACTATACTACCGTTAGATCCTATAGCGAGGGTATCACCGTTCGCAGTATAGGCAAGTTCACCGTTAGCTAATGATGTAGGGGCGGCAGTATTCAGAGATCTCTTTATCTGAATAAGATTTGACATTTAGAAACTTCCCCCGTCTAAATTTAATGGTTCGACGTAGTATTTATCGTCTAGTGAGTGGTATACAAGTGTGTAGTTATTAGCGGGAGTGCTTCCCTCTACTACGTCGGCCATGCCATCTAGTCTCTGTGCTGCGCCGGCAACCGATCCTTGGTTGTTTAAGGTCACTGCGCTTCCGGGCACCGGAGTGAAGACTCCGGATATAGACTTTACTTTGATGTTGGCTGATCTGGTGTGAACTGTGACAGCAGTCATTATCTAGTCACCTGAGGTGTTACGGTGACTATACCCTCAACTACTCGAGATGTCGTGTTCGCTGGAGCTACGAGCTCAACGTCGTATACGTACCTTCCAGCCACTAAGCTGGAGGTAGTGTTTGAGTTCATCGATAAGCTTACTCCACCAGTGCTGTTGGCTGTCACGGTGAATGAGGTGGCGTTCGTTGAGGTGTAGTGCTTGCGCATCATCGCAGTTCCGTTATAACTAGTGAAGTTTATCGGAACGCCGGCGTCGTCATTGATGATGAAAGTAGTATAGAACGTAGTACCTTGATCGATGACTAGATTGATCTTCTGGGCCATTTATAAACACCTTATTTTTTAGTATTTATAAAAAGTGAAGTACACCCTCTCATGATCAGTAATGTTGCGCTCAAAGCCGAACTCGAGGATCTCGTAGTTGTAGATCTTAGCTATCTCTTCTACGAAGTCCTTATTCCATGGGTAGAAGTCAATTAAGTTCGCTAGCGGAAAGTGATCGCAATCGTGATCAGCCCTACCGGCATTTACTCTCCAGAACTGATGACCGCCCGACTTCGTCATCTTATCTAATAAGTCCACTTCAAATAGTATCTTGTCCCTGAGACCAAAGTTCACAGACCCGAGTGCTAGAACTACATCGAACTGCTTTCCGGGGTTGGATAGATAGTACTCACTGAAGTCCTGCTTTACGTCAGCTGCATCGCTGAAGGGATCTATTCCAATTAAGTTCTGGATCTTTCCCTTGAAGTAGTTGGTACCGCATCCGGCGTCAAGTACTGACTCCGGATTGAGATCATTTACTTTTTTAATAAGAGCATCTCCGGTCTGCTCAAATGTGTAAGACCTGCTTATCCAGTACTTGCTGAAATACAGGTCAACTATAGCCGTATGAACATCATTGGCGAACTCCCAGAGAACTTCATCTGGCTCCGTTTTCATTAATTCAAATATCTTCATCATCTCACCACGTAAACGTTAGTTGACTCTAGATCGTAGTTCATGTAGTCCTCTGGGTACTCTAACCCTAGATAATCGCACAGCTGCTTATTATCTATGATCTTCTTTGCTGACCCAATCTTGAGAAGTGACTTCTCTATATTTCTATTATTCTTCTTGATATAGTCGTATATGTTATTCAAGCTCTTAGTATATAGATGATCGTCATTCTCAACTCTAAAGTAATCGTAGCTCGGGTACGGGATATTAAAGTGCCCAACGTACTTCCACCAGTAGAGGCAGTCCTCATCTGACCTAAGAGATATGACTACCGGAGATTTTGGCCAAGTAGATCTCAAGAACTCTATGTTATCAGAAAAGCAGTGGCTCTTTATGATTCTCCAGCCCGTTCCAGAGAACGGGGCGTTGAACTCACTCTCAAGAGTTCTCTTGTCGTACCTAGATAAGTTAGTATCAAATAAGTTTCCAAACTCCATTCCGGGACCAAAGTAGCTACCGATGTGGTCCAGATCTTTTCCATCTCCATCGGAGAAGTGATACGTCCTATCATCTGAGTAGTCACTTTGGTCAACGCCGTGTGAGTAGTATATGCTCTTAGCTACTTTACTCCAAGCTGATCCTGGAGCTCCAGCAAAGAATATGTAGCTCACAAGCCCATCTCTTTGCGGATCTGAGTGGCTGAGATCTTGAGGATCTCTTTGTCAAAGTCCTCTTTCTCGATGGTGTATCCAACATCACGGCCGTAGGTGATGTTCACGATGTTTGGAACATCCACGATAACGTAGTCGACTCCGCTCTCAAAGCCCTCTTTACCGAGTGCTTCTTTAATGTAATTCGCTACAGCGAAGAGATCAAACGGGTTCTTCTCGTCAGTGCCCTGCGTGTCACGCACCATGATGCAGACCTGACCTGTTTTCGCGTGCGCTCTCTTAAAGAGCTCAGTGTGTCCCGGATGCCACGGCTGGTACCTTCCCAGAAGCTGCACAGTTGGTTTCTTCCAATCAAACATCTTATAAGTTCCTCAATAGTGTTTTCACGAATGTAGGTTTCTCTATGTAGTCTAGCTCTTCTGCTATGTACTTAGCCCAGAACTCAGCGTTCCACTTATTAATGCACAGGTCGAAGCCATCGTGCTTAGGTACCTCGAACATCTTGTTCGTGTCCTCAAAGCGGCTCTCATCTATGGTGTTCATCCATATCTTATAGCACGGTCCAAATATATCACGAGTTGCTTTAGTTGGGCAGACGAAGTCCGCGATCGCGTAGTTCCCTGATTTAACTACCTGATCGCATAGCCAGCCCATTCTCCTAGCTTGCTCTTCTCTGTCACTCTCAGAGAAACCGAGATGGGTGTTTATGTTAGCCCTGACTGAATCTGCGTTCCAGTGAACGGCTCTCAGTCTAGGAACTAGAGCTCTCGCCAGAGTCGTCTTACCCGACCCTGGCAGCCCGAAGATTAGTATCTTCTTCATGCAATCGCTTCTCTCTTTGCTGTGTACTTACTAACTACGTAGCATACGATACCAGCACCAAATACTTGGATCAGAGTTCCAGTAACTTGGATGTTAGGACCACCGCCGAAGAGAAGCCCGTAAACATAGAGAGGAGAGCCAACGAGAGAACCAACTGCCGCTCCTGAGATGAATCCCCACTTAGTGAGGAAGTGAGGAGCGACTACTCCTATCACTACTGGAATGAAGAAGCATAACTGGAACGTCTTTCCGAAGAGGAAGATCGTGTTTAGATCTAGCCCCGGAATGTTAGCGAGTAAGATACCGATCGCAGCGAAGACGATCATGGCTACTCGACTCCAGAGAACTGGGTTCTTTCCCTTGAAGTAGTCGTGGAAGTCACTTCCCACCATGTTGGCGCTGTTGATGAGCATCGTGTCGATGATGCTGATGAGGCCGGCGAAGACCGTCATCAAGAACACCAGCACTAGCCATGGACCAACGACTTGAGCCATAACCATCAAGTTGACGAAGCCGGACTTAGTTCCAGCATCGATGTGCAAGCCGGCAGCGATCATACCGAGAGGTCCACCGATGAGCTGGAGAACTAACCAGCAGAACGGAGCTGCGATGTACGCCCAGAGTGCAACGTTCGGCTTCATAGCGAAGGCGTTCTGGTACCCTTCATTGGTCGTCCAAGCTGAGGCAAAGTGACCGATGACCGTAGGTATACCAAAGCCGAAGAGAAGGCCAAGAGCGAAGCTGTCACTCCAAAGAGATGTTCCCTTTCCAGACTTACCGGCCATACCATCGATGATAGGCTGTACTCCAGTCGTGCTGTACACCGTATAGCCGACGACTGCTACGCCCACGAAGATCATGAGGATCTTGATCACGTCAGTGACGATCGACGCCTTGATTCCACCGCGAAGTGAGTAAGTCAGCGCGATACCTACTAGTAGAGCTGAGATCAGCATCGGGTTAATTCCGGTCAAGAGAGCGACGCTCTGAGTACCGGCAAACAAGTCAATTGTCAGCGACTGAAGAGTCAAGAGCAAGAGCTGGAGTAGAACTAAGAAGCTGATGAAGCCTCCCCATTTTCCCTTGAAGTACTCACTCAGCGTAAAGATCTTACCGTTGTCGTTCCGGAACTTATTGATGAAGTACGCGAAGACGATGTAGCTGAAGAAGTTACCGAAGCTGAACCAGAAGACTCCCGGCCAACCATTGTTATATCCCTGCTGGGCCGCGACAAATAGACCCGGTGCGTGAATCCAGCTAGCTCCAGCAGAGAAAGTTCCCTGAAAGAAACCGATCTCTCGGTTGGCTACCAAGAAGCTCTCTTTGCTGCTGTCGAACCCCTTAGAGAAGAAGCTCGTTAAGAAGAACACGGCCACCGCGTAGAACGCGATGAGCGCAAACCCCGCAGTTTGGTCAAATAATGGAAAAATGTTCATTTCACTTCCTATGATTTTAGATTAGTATTTCAGTCGTGCGGCGCGCGCTCTTTAAGAACTCACGCGTCTTGTCAGTAATAATTCCAGTAGTGAACAGCGTCACTCTTGGAGATAGACCGCTGTTCGCGGTATAGTGTGGTACGCTCCAGTAGTCAAACGTGTGTATGTCCCCGGCGCGCCAGAACTGGTAGAGGTGGTTGCCGAACTGGAAGAAGTGCCCCTGCTCATAGTCCTTGAGCATGACACCGATGCGGATCAAGTTCTCTGGGTCAACTCCGGGCCAGTTCAAGTCAAAGCGATCGACGTGACCGAGAAAAGCTTCTCCCGGATACTGAACGTGAAGCCTAGATTCATGATGGTCTAGCCCGATCATATCTACCATCTTCTGGAAAGTAGGTGATAAGTCATGCTGTACCCTGAAGATGGTCATCTCTGGGTCTGCGCCGACCTCTACGAAGTCGTTAGTCTCGGCTGTATTGAGCTTTACCTTGTCGTGCTCGCGCCTCCACTGGTTCCTGCGAGTGGCGATGGTCACCGGCGTTGAAGCTTCAACTTGCTGCGCGAGCTCTTCTTGCCAGTCTCCGGTAAGCTTACCGAGACCGATCACCGTGTCCCATCTCATGTCTCGAATGTGGGTGTCGAAGTGGTACTTGCTTCTAGTCTTAGTGTACTCCCACGCGCTCGTGGCTTTGTTCCAGTCTTCTACTGACATTTTTATTCCTCCGGAGAAATTTAAGCATCTTCATGATATATATAGTATATATATGAATTTCTTATTGATTGGGAAAAAAAGTGACAAATAAGAAAATTTTTGCTTTTGTGAAAGAATCTCTTGAGTCTTACTTCAAACTACAGAAGTACGCGCACTTGAACTTAGATGCTCAAAGAGAGACCATCATCTCTTCACTGCCGTGGACTCCTAAGAGACTAGAGAAGTTCAAAGAAGCAGTTGAGAACGTATATGAGTTTGAGCTGGACTTCAGCCGTACTCTGGGCGATCTAGTAGATGAGATAGATGAGAAGTACAGGAAGCGCTTCTTTGAGTACAACGGAACTTGGACTCCAAGAACTGATGACTACCAGTATACTGGATGGGAGATCGTGAACAGGATCAACTCTCAAGACCCAAAAGCCGTCTTAGACGTCGGCTGTGGATACAACCAGTTCAAGGGGAAGATCAACAACCTCGTTGGAATCGACATATACAACAGGTGCGCAGACTTCATGGTCGACGTGCTGGACTTCAGAGTTCCTGACAACACCTACGATCACGTTCTCGTGTTCGGCAGCATAAACTTCGGATCTTATGAGGACGTAGCTGTCAGGATGAAGAGGGTCGTTGAGCTCACTTCTCCAGGAGGTACCATCTACGTTAGGGTTAACCCCGGAAAGAACAGGAAAGAGGGATACTGGATAGACTTATTTCCTTGGAGCTTTGAGTACGCTTACAAGATGTCAGCTGATCTCGGCTGCACTATGACTACATTAAAGAAGGACAGCCACGATCGGCTTTATTTTGAGTGGGTGAAGAATGTCTAAGAAGCTTCTCATATTTACTGGCCCGCAGGGATCTGGAAATCACCTGTGGAGTAAGATCATCAGCAATCATCCAGATGTTATCGGCTGGAAAGAGCTAACGCAGGAGTACTGGGTGCTGCACGGTCAAGAGACCTTCAACCTCTACTGGAAAAATCCAGACCTATTCAAGAGAGGAGAGTTCTTAAATGGTAACTACTACACGAGCATCTCGTGCCCGTACATGACTAAGGGAAATAGCCCAGATATGACGGGACTCCCAATGGAAGTACCTGACTACGAGATGTTCATCCGCAGGGCTATTGAAGCCGGCTTTGAAGTGAAAGTTGGAGTTATTGGGAGAGAAGTGAACATACTCAAGTACCAGCAGATGAGAGTTAGGAAGAAGATAACTTACCCAGCTCTACTCAAAGAGATAGACAGAGTACTCTACAAGTACGATCCGATCTACGTATCGACTGAGCTCTTGTATCTCTACAGGGGTAGGTACTTATCTCAGCTTGAGAAGGCCTTTGATTTTCCTATACGGATAAACGATGATACCTTGTCAGATATCATAGCTGAGAATGAGAACGCTAAGTACGTTAAGAGAGTAGATCACCACTGGCTAGATGATCTCATGAAGCAGATGACCGCGGCAGATCCTAGTTACCGAATTCCCAAAGAGTAGAATATATTTCTGCCATCGGAGTTCTTGGTCCTCCCTGAGTCTATCACCTCGTCGAAGTTGCACTCTTCAAGTAAGTCGTGCTCAGTCATGATCATCATCCGGCTGTTGTGATCGTTGACGTGCGCTATGTGGTGCACTGCCATGGTCATCGTGCCCTCGTTGTAGTACTTGAGCATGTCAAGTGGCACCATGTACTCGAACTCTGGAAAGATCACTAGGTCTGCTCCCTTGATATCATCACTTAGATCATCAAAGAAAGCGCTCTTTATGATGTTATTTGTCTTAAAGAAATCAGAGAAGAACTTCTGTGTGAACTCAAAAGATGGGTGATCTGATATCAGAGTAATATCGCTGTCGTACTCTGACTTGAAGAAGTGACATAGAGGTATTGGGTTACTGCTGTTGATGATCACTACTTTCTTGAGATCTGAGAAGTTCTTCTTTATGATCTCGAAGACGTAGTAGTTCCTGTTATTGATGTGAGCGTCATTGTGTATCTCAAATAGCCTGTACACGTACTTGTGCTGCTTCTTGAGAAAGTCCTCAAATAAGATCTCATGTATTCTTCTTATCTCTTCTCTAATTCCGATCATACTGCGTCCACTTCTCTTTAGCCCAGCCGCCGGCTTCGTGCAGCTCAGTTCCCTGCTTGTGAGATGTATTGAATATAGATATGTAGTACTCAGGTCTGTACTTGTATATGTCCCTGTCCTCTGGGTACTCGGCGCCGAAGCTGTAAGCGTAGACAACTTTTCTCGGGTGGTAGCCGATCTTCTTTCTGCTGCTGTAGAAGATGAACTTATCGAAAGTCTTGAACCTGAAGCCGACTATCTCTTTGTTCTCAACGAACTTATCGTACATCCACCTCAGCTGGTCTCCTCTCCAAGTAACAAATGAGCTGTTAACGTAGCAGTCACCAGTAAAGTAAGACCTGTAGATTCTCTCTGGATCTGTCCAGTAGTTGTAGATCATCCTAGGCTCTTCAAAATTGTACTCGTTAAAGTAAGGCTTGAGGTCCTTGAGAATCAATAGATCGAGATCGAGCAGGACGTACGGGCCGACCATCGGCATCTTATTAAATAGGTCTAGCTTGCAGACAGTGAATACGTTGGACTTGAAATGAGGAAGCATCTCGATGGGGTACGTCCTGCACTTGAGACCCCTGCTGTTATCAGTAAAGCAGTAGAACTCAAATGGTCCCGTGTATGTCTTCTTTATGCTATCGTAGAGCCTGTTCACGTACTCAGGCCCGTACTTAGTACCCCACTTTAGAGTTATGAACTTGACTGTCTTTTCCATTATAAAGATCTACTGTGTTCTCGTGAAGCCAAAGTACACCAAAGAGCACGTCGAGAGGTTGTACTTACTCATTGATAAGTATTTATCCAGGGACTTTGAGTTGATATGCTTGACTGATCGCGATGAGTCTTCTGACTTACCGATACAGTTCGCTAGAGTAGACGAGTATGAGCTCGACACTTGGTGGAATAAAATTCTCATATTTGAGAAGTGCAATCATGATTGCACTAACTTGTACTTTGACCTAGATGTCAACATACTTGGTAAACTGGAGTTTCTTTTAGATGATATCGACACAGAAAGTGTAACTCTAGTTGATACTCTATGGAAGCCTAAGGACATGAGTGATCGCGATCCTAGGTTCTTCTGCTACGGAAACAGCTCGGTGATGGGGTGGATAGGAAAGTCGCACGCTTTCTTAGCTGAGATGCTACTCAGCGACGTCTTCAAGCACACGTCTGAGCACTACGGCGATGACACGTTCATCAACAAGTACGGCAAGATAAGGTACTTCTCTCATATGATAGACAGCGCCAGCATGAAGCAGCGAAGGGTCAGCGACCTCCGAGTGCTGATTCACTATCATGACCCCTCCATAGGTCTGTAGCCCACTGCGGGCCTTCGTGCAGCTCTTGACCTCGACCATGTGAGGTATTGAAGTACGTGATCTTGGAGTTGAGCTTCTCCCTGTAAGCATTATATGAGTATATGATACTCTGCGGATGAAAGCGAAGCTTCTTCCTGCATGTCTGAAATATGGCCGTATCTAGGTCTAAGTACTTGTACTCGATGATCTCCCTGTTCTCCATGAAGAACTCCCTGAGCCAGTCGAGCTGTCCATCTCTCCAAGTAACAAATGAGCTGTTAACGTAGTTAGGACCGGACTGGAAGAACAAGTCCGCAAATAGTGGGTAGTTCTGGTTAGGCTTGTGGCTAAGCGTGAACCTAGGCTCAGAGAAGTCGTACTCATCTAAGTACTCAGTTAAGCTATCTAAGATCAAGACGTCCAGATCTAAGAGAACGCACTTACCGCTGATGACCCCTGAGTCAAATAAGAAGATCTTCTCGACAGTAAAGCACTTATAGTTTTCTCTTCTTAGAACAGAGATGTCCCTGATCTCTATTTCGTTATCAAGGTCCAAGCCAGAATCGGTATAGCAATAAAAGCTACAACATCCGTCATAATATCTCCGAATAGACCTGTATAGCCTATTGACGTACTCGGGTCCATACTTATCTCCCCACTTTAAGCATATGAAGTTAACCATCGTAGTTGATGTCGTCGATCATGTCTTTCCAGATGTTCTCATCGTAGATGATGTAGCTGAAAGTTAATCGAGGTGTGTTAGTTCCTGCGCAGTGCCAGAAGATCTTCTCCGGCTCTTTGTCAGAACCAAAGTACCCGACTTTGCAGTTCCAACCTCTCTGGTCAGGGAAGTTGTTGAACACCTTATTGACGTGATCGTAGTGCTTGAAGTACCCATCTCCGCCGGGGTTACATGACAGTATGATGTTGTACCCAGCAGCGTTGCAGTTGTTGTGCCATCCTATGTAGCCGCCTGACGGGTAGAACATCTGCAATGCGCTGTTCCTAGCTCCAAAGAACGTCATGAGCTCATCGTTGGTCTTATGGCACTGGTCAAGAAGCTCCGTGTCCTGAATGTACTTCCTGTCGTAGTGGAGCTCAAGACCAAAAGAGTGCCTAGGAAAGCCGTACTTCAGCGGTGTATCTAGTCCTGCAAACAAGTACTCATCACTCAGCGCAGTGGGTCCCATCTCTTTAGTCGTGACGTCTTTCATCTTCGGGTTGCTACCGATCAGCGGCTCTAGGTGAGAGAAGTCTCGGCCGTAGAAGAAGTCGCTGAACTCAGTTAAAATCTTCAGAAGATCTGGATTGAGGCTTGAGAATGACTGCATTTTCTTTCCTTATTCCGGGAATAGTATAGTGGTAGACGATCTGCTCTAAGTCGTAGTAGTCTTTGTACTTCTCTCTTCTCTCTTCAAGCAGGTATATGAAGTTGTAGGAAGTACCACCGTTTGGAAAGAAGTCGTGCTTTATATCCCTGTACTTCGGGTACTTATAGAGAAGGTACCACATGGTGAACTGGTCCCATGGTTTCATCTTCTCGCTGTACTCTGCGAATATGCTTTCTTTCCATTCGCATTTTTGCTGGTACTGGTAGAACTCGTACCAGTCCCTCATCAGCTGTATCGTTAGTGGATCGCTATTGTAGAGGACCACACCACCATGATAGTGGAGGTTATTTTCATCATCGATATATACGTCCTTGGAAACTTGTGGTATTATCTTAGTGAACATTATATCACAGTCTCCAAGAATGTCAAACACTTTTTTGATATTCTCAGATCTAATTTCAGTATCAGAGTCCATGTAGAACGTGCGGTCAAACGGCGTTCTCGCCATTCCGTACATCTTCGCTCTCTCGTTGACCGGAATGCCAGTCTGCACGTGATCGAAGTACTTCTCGTCTGATTTTTTTAAGAACTTCTCATGAGTGAAGAGTGCGATCTTAGCTTCTGGGTAGTAGTCCCGAAGAGATACCGCAGAGTTTATCGCCGCCCTATAGAACTCACTGTTGCACGAAGCAACGTACACATAACCACAATTCATATATCACGTATTTGCTGAAGCTGTGTTGTCCGTATTAGCGAGAGGATCTTCTAGCATGTGGAGAAGCGCAGTGTAGGTGTACACTTCGGTCATCGTGCTCGCCCTGCGGATCTTGTTCTTTATGTCGCGGTTCTTTGAGTTCTTCACGATGTCCATATCAAAAGCCTCAGCTTTAACGTTGAATAGGGCTTCTTTAGCAGCCCTCTCTATGTTTATCTTCTGCTGCTCAGCTCTCTCTTGCTTCCTGCGCATGTGATCTGCTAGGGCGTCATCTGCTGCTTTATCTAAGTACTCAGTTCCAAACGTCTCGATGATCTCTTTCCAATCAGGATTCTGGATATCGCCGACGTTAGTTATCGACGCGGCCATCTCCCTACCGTCATCGTACCTGAATGTTGCTAAGATGTGCGTCTTCTTATCATTCGCCCATCTAGGATTGATGATCTGTCTTGCCATATTAAGCGGTCCTTACCCATAAGTAGACTGTTGAAATTGTTGGGCTGTCACTATTTAACGTCTGTCCAGAGAAGCTCGTGCTATAAGCTTTACTGTAAGTTAAGCTAACTAGTCCTGAGTACACACCGGTGTAAGCAAGAGCGTTATAAGCTCCAGTATAGCTCAGAAGATAGTTACCCAAGTAAGAGCCCGATCGCGTGACGCCACCAAAGTATCCGTTATACGATGCTTGATAAGATCCGCTATAAGAGCCAGTAAACGTCTTGCTATATACGCCGGTATAAGTTCTAGTATAAGCGCCGGTGTAGTTTCTAGTATAAGCGCCCGTATAATCTTTGGTGTAGTTGAGAACGTACGCTGTATCGGTCGCTGTCCTGCGAGTGTCTAAGAAGGCCGTACCTGACGATACCCAAGTTCCACCTGATGCTGGAGCGGTAGCTTGAACTGAGTACTTGCCGATGCCTGTCGAGACTATCTGGTTCCTAAGGCGAGCAGTGAGTGTCTGTATCTCAGCGTCCGACATCTCCTTGATCGACTTCGGAGTAGTAGTCGCGTCTAGCTTTATGGTCCTAACCGTAGATGGAGAAGAAGCTGGAGCCGTCTTTCTCCATAGCTGCGTGGTATTAGTCGTAGCTGAGTCGAGAGTATTCGTGATCGTAGAGATCGATACCCAAGTACCGCCAGTTGGAGTAGTTGGCTGCAGAGAGTAGAAGCCAACACCAGTAGCTACTAAGTTAGCAAGAGCTTTTGATACGAGGTCTGCATTTAAGTTAGCGTCAACTTGCTCTTTTAGACCCGCAGAGTACTCAACTGGCCTAGTCAGCGACTCAGCCGCAGAGCCCTGATCTTGATAGAAAGTGTAAGTTACTGATAGGGGAGTAGTACCGACCGGATGCGCTCCAGGAAGAGCGTTGATGTACGTATCAGTAAATGTACCTATTGATGTTAGTCCAGTAGTGCTAGCTGGGTTAACGGAGAGAGTTCCAACACCGGTCTGCGTTCCAGCGAACGTAGTGAGCATCTGGTTTATAGCATACTCAAACTCAGTTCCCGACATTTCTTTAAGAGAGACTGGAGATGTAGCCGTGTTTATTTTAAGGGCAGTTGCCATCTACTAATCTCTTATGGGAATACTTGAGTACCGGATGCGTCGTATACTTTCAGCGTCGTTGCGGTAGTCATCACGTTAGCGCCATTCAGTGTAATCTGGTTTGCTGATATATTTGTATTTACCGAAGAGTTTCCGATGAAGTGCACTGAGGTATTAACTAAGCTATTAGCTCCAATGTATATACCGGAAGCGTTTGCAGTAAGAGAAGTACCTACCGTGTACGATGCAGCATTGACGGTTCCAGTATGGTAGAGACCGGTGACGTTAGCGACGAACGGCGTTGCGGTCGTGTTGGTGAAAGTCAGCGACGTAGAGTTCAGTATCGCGTTGACAGTCGAGTTGCTTGAGACTAAGTAAGCTGAGGTGTTTGCCCTGAGTAGGGTACCTACGTTGGCGTAAGACGCTGCGTAGAAGATATCGGCGTTCGCTTGGGTCTGTACGTTTATAGCGTAGACGTTCGCGAGAGTTGAGTTAGCCGTGAATGCAGTTCCAACCGAGAATGAGTTCGCGTTAACACCCTGAGATACGTTAGCGAATCCAGTGATGGTCGTGTTTCCAGCAGAGAGCGTAGTGCCTATTGTCGCTGACGTTCCAACTTGAAGAGAAGTAGTAGCGTTAGCGAAGCCCGTGATCGTCGTGTTGCCGGCTGCTAGAGTTGTTCCGATCTGCGCCGACGTTCCTACTTGGAGAGTAGTGCTGACGTTCGCGAAGCCCGTGATCGTAGTGTTACCTAGTCCAGAAGCTCCTGTTGTCTGGAGACTTCCAGAGAAGTCGATGTTGTTGGCGTAGAGGTTGAACCTCTTAGTAGTAGATCCGAGAGCTACTCCAGCGCTGTTGGACAGCGGGTAAACGCCCGTGTTGTTCGCTTGGAAGTTCGTAGTCGTGTAAGAGGCAGCGTTCACAGTTCCGGTGTGGTAGATGCCCGTGGTATTAGCCATCAGAGCGTTAGCTGATGAGTTGCTAATTCCAATTGAGCTAAGAGCTGAGAAAGTTCCCTCGGCTCTGACCGTGTCGACCGGAGCTGTGTTTCCGAAGCCGGTATTAGGTACAGTCGCGCTTCCGGTGATCGTCATGACGACTGCGTTGGCTACACCGAGATGAAGCGGTGGGATCAGTGTTGAGTTAGCGGTAGTTCCAAGGAGGAACGAGTTCGCCAGAGTTCCAGTGTAAGCTCCACCGATGCCGTTGTTACCAGCACCTATAACGAAAGCTAAGATTCCTAGGTTAGCTGATCCCTTAGTTCCCATTCTCAAGTAAGCGCCGGATGTGAGCGAGTTGGCTGTACCTGCGCTGTCGCCCTGTATCGTTACCGAAGCGGTGTTCTGCGACTTGATGAGTATCGGGTTATTCTGGTTATTATTAGCAGAGGTATCAAATGTCGTCGTATTAGAGAAGATGTAAGAGGTATTTGGATTAACAACTTGCGACATGTTGTACTGGTACTCCCAGTACGTCGCTGAGCCATTGCTCAAGAGAACTTGACCGGTGGCGCCGTAGCTACCGTTTGCCTGTAAGCCCACTGGTAGAGATGTAGATCCAAGTACTAAGTTGCCACTAAGAGAAGTATTTCCAGTCACTTGAAGTGAGGAGCTGATGTTGGCGAACCCGGTGACTGTCGTATTTCCAGCAGCCAGAGTATTATTGAGAGTCGTAGCTCCGGTAGCGTCGATGGTGTTCGCGCTTATCACCACTCTCTTAGTAGAGGACCCGACTGCCGTACCGGCAGAGTTCGAGAGTGGATACACGCCGGAGTTATTTGCCGTGAAGTTGGTAGTAGTGAACGAGGCTGCGTTCATCGTGCCGGAATGATATGCTCCGGTATTGTTGGCTATGAACGCTCCGTTAACGTTCAAGTTGCCAGCAGAGAGGGTCGAGTTGACCGTGCTGTTTCCAATAAAGAGCGCTGAGGTGTTAGCTTGAACGTTGGCTCCAACGTTCGCGGACGTGGTCGCAAAGAGCGTAGCGGTGTTCGTCTGGTTGACTACGTTGAGCGCTATAGCATTTACGAGAGATGCATTCGCGGTGAATGCGGTGCCGACTGCTAAGTTGGCAACTCCGATACTGACGTTAACTGAGGTATTACCAATCGAGATGCTGGTCGCGTTGGCTACTAGACCATTTGAGGTAGAGTTTATAGTGGAGAAGAAGAAAGCAGTTGAGTTGATAACATCGCTCGACCCAACACTAAAAGATCCAGCGTTTACTGTACCAGTATGATATAGTCCAGAAGAGTTAGCAACAAATGGAGTAGCTGTGGTGTTAGCCTGCGTGATGCTCGTCGCCGTGATGATCGTGTTCACAGTTGAGTTACTTGAGACCAAGTAAGCTGAGGTGTTTGCCTGAACGTTGGCTCCAACGTTAGCTGAGGTAGCTGAGAATAGAGTTGCCGTATTAACTTGGCCGGTGATGTTTATCGCCGCGGCGTTCACCAGAGTTGCGTTAGCCGTGAACGTAGCTCCTACTGAGTACGATCCTGAGTTCGAAGAAGTTGAGTTAACGAATCCAGAGATAGTGGTATTTCCAGAAGAGAGTGTGGTTCCTACTTGCGCTGAAGTTCCAACTTGAAGAGTAGTCGTGACGTTAGCAAATCCGGTTACTGTAGTATTACCTGAAGCGAGTGTGCTACTTATGTTCGCGAATCCGGTGATGGTCGTGTTACCAGCTCCAAGAGTCGTAGTTACGTTAGCTGACGTTCCGACTAAGAGAGTCGTAGTTACGTTCGCGAAGCCAGTGATCGTCGTATTTCCAAGAGCAGCCGTATTGGATACTGTTAGAGCCCCGTTGACCGTCGCGGTTCCCCTGAGAGTCGTAGCTCCACCGACGTTGGCTGTAGACGAGACGTTGATGTACCCAGTGATGTCGGTGTTACCTGACACAACGACGTTAGATACGTAGAGCTTGGAGGTGATGTTGACGTTGGAGGTAGGAGTTAGATATACGTCGTTAGCGCTTATGTTGACGTTCGAGGTAGTGCTGTTTCCACTCACTGAGATATTAGTAAGAGTGGAGTTCGCCCCTACGATCGTGTTTCCGTTAATGTCGAAGATCGCGTTTAAGTTAGCTGAGGTGACGTTGATGTCGACGTTCGTTGTAGTCGAGTTTCCAGTTAACTTAAAGCTCTGCGAAGTTGAGTTTCCGTAGAGGTAGGTATTTCCAGTCACTGCCGTATTCGAGGTGACGTTCACCGATGCGGTGTTCACGGTCAAGACCGTTCCGCTTATTCTGGTATTAGCCGGATTGATGGTCACCACGTTTCCGGTTATGGTCGTGGTGAACTGGCCTATAGTTGAGTTTCCAGTTATGACTAGAGTGTTAGCTCCAGGATACGGCACAACGTAGAGGTTGCTGGTAACTCCGAGATTGTTACTCGTAGATGTATTACCACCGTTTATCGTGTTCGCGTAGAGAACGTTAGCAGTCAGGGCGTTCCCGACAGCGGCGTTTCCAGCAGCAGTATTGGAGTTCGTAGTGACCGTGTAGTTAGCGAGAGCATTTGCGAGCTGATTTACTTTCGTGATCAGACCACCATATGTATCCGATGTGGTATCTACGTTCGCTACTATTATAGTCATTTAAGTTTCTCTATTAGCTGTGTTAATAGGCTCTTGATGTCGGCCACTTCTTGCTTAAGACTATTTATTTCATCTAACTTAGTCTTCTCTTTTTGGCGACGAAGTTTGTACGCTTCTAGAGCACTATTATCTACGTTGACGATAGCTCCTGGGATCTCAGGACTCCTCACGAAGCCATCGGTTGGTAAGATCTTGGCCATATCAGATCTGCAGAGCTATGGCTCTCATATCATTGAGCTTTGGTACTCTAGATCCGTCCGCCGCTGTCAAGACTATCTTGATCGCGAAGTACTTGTATCCAGTGTACCTACTTCCAGAAGTGCTGTAGTACTCCACGATACCGCTGTTGTCTGGGTTGCTGTAAGCGGTATTCTTTATTGATGGAAGGTAAGCTTTTAGAGTATGAAGTGCCGTTGCGTTCGATGTCGCGTTGATCGCGAGTGCCGTGCCATCTTGCGATGCGGATAGACATAGAGCCGTTGAGTTAGCTGAGACGACATAGTAGAATGTCTGGTTAGCTAGTCCCGGAAGAACCGGATCATCTACTTCCGGTCCCGGCCTATAGTACTGCACGACGTTGTTATTCACGAACGGGTTATTGGTGATCAGTATGAAATCGCTGGTGCTATTAACAGCAGCATTTGCCGAGAATGTAGCGGTAGTCGCTGCTGTATTAGCGAACCCGAACTCGTACTCTTTAATATCGAGTGTAGATGAAGTTGAGCTGTATATGTCGCTAGTTCCATTTAAGTAGCTCATCTGCGTCCAGTTCTTATTCTCAAATATATCTGGATCTGTGGCTGCTTGGAACTTTCCATACACCGTGATGTCGGTGTTCTGGGGACGATGCGCTCTCAAGTATATCTTGATGTCCTCTGCGTCTTGTCCATCAGCTAAGACTATGGTCTTTGAGATGTACCTGCAAACAGCATTACCGTGATTGGTGTACTCATTGGTCTTATCGTTGTTGATGAGATTCTCGATCATCAGCGCGGACTTCCTTCTCAAGTCAATGACCGGAGCTGAGTAGAATCCAGTCGCTGATAAATTAGCTCTCAAGAAAGTCGTCTTATTATTAGCTGCGCTGTTCTTTTCATTTGTCCTGCTGACAATTATCCTGCTCTTATCTATGTTCTCATTTGGCTTATCTGATTGTACTGAAGACCAAGTTGAGTCAGTTGAGTAAGAAGTATCAGTTCCCTTGAAATCATATGTTAATGAAGTTCCAGCAGGAGCTATAGCGCCGAACCTAGGTACGATGGTGTGGTATGTATAGTTGTCTACTGTGACCACGTTTGCTAGAGCTATGAGAGTGCTGTTAGATAGAGATGTGTTCGTAACCGGCAAGATCCTGTGAATCTCTACTTTAGGATTAGTAGTATTTGAGAACCCAGCGATCGCACTATCTAAGACAATAGTTCCGTTGGTCTCATCGTACGATTGTATGACACCAAATGGAGATCCAGTTAAAGTGATCGCAGTATTTGAAGTTGAGTTCTGCGTGTATACCACGTCACCAACTTGAATACCAGTAGAGGAGTTGATCCTCACGATGCTGTCAAGAGTTAAGAACTCATCGTCTTCGTTCCTGAACACAGCAGATCCAGAAGCCTCAGTGAACCTAGCTCTGTACAGCTTAAACTTAATGTCTTCTTTCTGTATTGGTGTCCAGCTTGACTTATTAGCTGACACGAACATCATGCCTGAGTACGAGTCAGTAAAGATGTTCTTTCCAGAAGCGATATCAACGCCGCCGGTCTCAGCTACCCAGAGAAGAGGCTCCGGTGAGTTGCCCTGTGGGACGACGATGTAGGCGTACTCTTTGTTGTTCAAGATGTAAATAGGAGTCTCAAATTCAAATACTGTCTCTAAGCTCGCGTCATCGCTGACCTGAATCGATGACGCCGGCAGGAATGCTTGCCCAAGAATTGTGTTCTTATCTGGGAACCCAGTGGTCGTCTCACATAGCTGCACGAAGATGCCGAGAGTTGGGTCTTTTGCTTTAAAGTATAGACCAATCTTGGTTATATATGACCCCTCGCTAACGCCAGTAGCTGGGACTTTAAATGACTGAGCGATCGGATCATCATCGCCGGAGTCATTTCCGTTGTTGCTATCGTCGCCGCCACCGCCGCCGCCATCATTTGGCGGATCTGGCGGATCTGGTGGTCTAACAAAGCTAGTAGATGACTGGTAAGTTGTAGAAGAAGAAGTAGTAGTAACTTTTCCGCTGGTGACCTTGATAGATGGGTTGATAGTCGTGAGAGTTACTGACTCTTTCGTGACTGCAAGAGCAGACGCTGTAAATACTGCTACAGCCTTTGTCAGCTGTGCGTTCGCTCCAGTATCTAGGTTGTCGACGTTAGTGAGTAAGAACTCCCTATCGCCGGTCCTGAATGTAGCTGCTGGTATCCTGAAGATTCCAGAGACACCGCCAGTTGAGTTAGCCACGAGAGCTGTGCCAAGAGGCGCCGACGGAGTGCAGAAGTAATGTGACCTAGTCGTGAAGGCCGAATCTCCTCTCGTAGTTGATAGGGGAGTTCCAGGAGCGACGCTAGCGTCGACGTTGACCCTATCAAAGAACGCGTGAACTTTAGAGTTCGGCTTCAAGTTCATAGCGTTGAAGCTGATGATCTGCTCTCTGATGTAGGGGATGATGGACACATCTTGAACGAAGTTACCAACTTTCTGCTCTACTTCAGTAGTGGTTACTTTTGTGTTAGTTACGTTAGCAGTAACCGAAGTCGTCGTCGTGATGGACGTGTTGGTCTTAGTGTAAGTTCCACCATCGGCATCCCAGCTCGTCTTGCTCACTACAGATGAAGATGTTTTTGACGTGGTGTCTAGAACGTCGTAGTTAGTTCCGAACACCGAGTTAGCGAAGTCTTTCCAAGGCTGGCTCAAGTCAACTTTTAAGTTCACTGCCGGAGCGTTGGTGGTATCATTGTGATAGTCTGATTGTGGTAGAAGATCGACGTGCCCGTTCCACTGCCAGATAGACTCCGTGCATACCCTGTACTTAGAAGCATTAAGCTGCTGAGCGAATACCTCGTCAGTGTAGGGAAGAGTCAAGAACATTCCGCTCTTCTGGATATTAGTCGATAAAGATGGAACGTACTGGAGATCTAGAGGGTGCTCTTTGAACTTAGGCCTCATCACCGACTCACCGGTGTCTTTAGCGATAGAGTAAGCTGGATCTCCTACTTGGCCGTTGTCGTGTGAGTTGAAAGGCTCAGCGAAGATTCCGTTCTTGAACCTATCTGCTCCAGTAGTATCGCTAGGAATGCTAGTAGACTTAGCAGCCTGCTCGAGCTGAGATAGAACGGTGTAGTACTCAAGGCGGCTGATCCTGTCCTCAAGTACTCCGATCTCCTCCATCGTGTATCTTCTATTAGATCTCAAGATGATCTTAGTCACCAGATCAGATCTGTTAGAAGCTTCTCCCTCACTAGTAGTAAGAGATGGGAAAGCTGGAACTGCAGTCTCAGCTATAACGCTACCGTCACTTATATTAAGAGGAAGTCTAGCATTGAGCTCTGGATTACCTTGAATTACTTTGATAGTACCACCTGGGCTGGTAATAACTAGATCTCTTCTTGGAAGATAGTACTCGTAGTCAGCTTGGAACACTGAGTCAGGCTCTGGTAAGTACTGCCCATAAGCGCTAACGCTGTAGGTGTTAGTGTTAGCGTATCCTGGATTAATCGTGATCCAAGTATTTGCTGGATCTGTGTTGGCAGTGCCATTCGAGTTGCCAACTGAATTAGCGGTATTTGCTTTATATGGCCTGAAGTCGATAGCATCTCTCAAGTCAAGAGTGCCACCGTTCTTTAGAGTATAGGATGGAATATCAGCTAGAGTGATAGTAGTCGTGTTCGAAGTTATACCATCGGTGCTAACTGGATACGAGTCAACCGAGAAGAAGCCAATACCCGCTGAGGTGTTAGCCGTGAAGTGATTGAGCCTGACTAAGATCTTAGATGAAGCTGTGATCTGGCTAGCTTTGCTTGGCTTTATTGAGATCGACGCTACATCGTACGCGTCATCTTTTTCACCATTGTTGATGTTGAACCAAGACTTAACGTCAGGTGTGGTATTAGAGTATGCAGTGCTCACGTGAATCTTATCGATGCTATGCACATCTGGGAACCCAAGTGACCACGGACCTGCAGTACCGCCAGCATTATTAGAGCAGTCGATCTTCACGTACCTGTACTTGTTTATAACTTTCTTAGTAGGAACGGCTAGAGTACGCTGGACTGGATACTGAGCGTACATGGTGTTTCCAGAACCATAGTCAAAAGTTATTCCACTGGTAATCGTGAAGGTGTTCGCGGCTTGGTTAACTGACAGCATCGAGTCTGTGATGTTGAGAATAGAACCGTCAGCGTAGTAGTGCTGCATCTTATAAGCTGAGTAAGTTGCAGATCCGTTTGCTGTCAGCGTCATTGAGGTATTTGATGTCACTGAGCTGATCGTAGCAATCCAAGAAGCCGTTGAGTTCGAGAACCTTATCGCATCTCCAGATTTGAAGTCAGTTTGGAATGTAGTCGTAGATCCAACTACTATCGGGCTAGTGGTGTTCGCGCTCGCAGTACCGGTAACGTTGCTCGAGTACGAGTTCTGAGTAAAGCTTATCTGGTAGTCCCTAGCAGTACCATCGTAGAGCCTCTCAGTACCGCCGGCTCCTAAGCCGCCGCTCAGCGTGAACGTGAAAGTACCATTTGAGTTTAGAGTAGTAGTCGAAGTGTTCCTGTAGATGAAGCTGGTATCAACACTTCCTCCAGTAGGAGTCAAGCTCTTCGTAAATGTAACACCTGAGCTGAAGACTAGAGGAGTTAAAGTGCTGTCCATCAGAACAGCTTGGCTGCCTATATCGAGTACTATGTCGGCTTTAAACTTAGGAGCTGAGCTCTTATAGAAGCTCTTAGCGTCATTTCTAAATGATTTACCAGTGATCATCCTGATGTTGAAGAGATAGAGGTAGTACTGGCAAGTGCTCTGGCCTTTAGTTCCTGAGTAGTACACCATTGACTTGATATTAGCGTAGCCGATCGCGTTTCCAGTTGCTCCAGATGAGATACCACCTAGACCAGATACGGCGTTCTGTGGAGCATCATAGATTACAACCTCGCCTAAGTTATCTAAATCGGGAACACCAACGACGTCATCTACGAATATGTAGTTTCCATAGTTCGCGGTAATTGACTGGTTCTGAGTAATGGCAGTGGTAGTAGCTCTTGGTACTTGCTTCCTCACTGTGCTCAGCAGCTCTATTCTAGTTCCTTTAACATAAGACACACCTGGAGATATCTCATAAAAGAACGCAGCTGAGTTTCCAGATACAGGAGATGTCTGAACCGTGAATGGCTTTAGAGTATAGTTACCGGACTCCTCGAAAGTCCTGGTCGCCATCACACTCGCTATCTTGTTATAAGATGAGTCTGGGTTCCTATTAACTATTAAGTTTCCGTTGTCAAACTCAGCGATTCCAAAGAACGTGTTCGACACGGATCCCTTGTCGTACGGAACTAACACGGGATCTAGCTTGAGTCTGTGCGCTCCAGGAGCGTTGTAGTTAGTAAATCCCTGAGCATTGTCGTTCAATGAGGAGTCTTGGTTCTCATTAACGATAGACTCGCGCGTCTCAAAGCCAACGATCATGTTATTTGGATTGCTGACGTGCCTACTAACGACCGTGACCTGCCTACTTACTTTCTGGAAGAAGCCCTTGCTGTATACGACACCCTCGGAGATTCCAAAGCAGTACCCATTTCCAGTAGAATTAGTAGATGAGTTAGAGGTGTACACATTTATCGTTGCCGCTAAGTAAGACCCATTCAGCGTACCTAGAGCGGTCTGGTTAGCGTTGTAGATGTAGAGCGTTTCACCATTTGAGAACGAAGTGACGTCGTTATTTCCGGCAGTCTTTCCAGTATAGTAGTAGTTCAAGTAGAGCTGGTTGGTGTTAGGGTAAGTCGACACGAAGCCCGTCTGCGCAGTGAGCACCGTAGCTCTAACTGCGTTCGCGTTCGTACCGTTAGTTATGATGTACTTTCCAGTCGCTAGGTCCGTGATGGCCACGTTTCCAGTGAGTAAGTTGTCCACCAACCTCACGAACTGGGTATTGGCGTAGTTGTTGATCGCGACGCCGTCTACGATCGACCCGTCTTTAAAGATGTTGTCACCGAACCTAGACAGCTGCTTCTGGATGATGGTCTGTAGCTGAGTTAACTCTCTAGCTTGAACCGCGAAAGCTGGCCTGAACAGGATCCTATAGAACTTCTTATCTTCATTGAAGTCATCATAGTAAGTAGTGGACAGAGTGGTTAATGTAGCATTACTTAGTTCGGACATCTTTATTCCTTAAATAGCGATCAACAGCTTTACGGTCTCAGTTGTCGTATTAGATCTTTGAATTGGCGTGAAGTAATCGTAGTAGAGAACTTCATTTGTGTACTTATTTATATCAGGATTTGACAGCGCGATTACTGTTCCTGTAGCTCCTGATGTCTGGCCAGTAACTACCTCAGATGCCAAGAACGTTCCATGGAGGTAGGAGAACTCAACATAAGAGCTGTTCGACCAAGCCGCGATCGCGTGAGTGTTCGAGGTACCACCGATCATCAGCTCACCTTCTGTGTAGATCTTAGTCGGCGCAGTAGTGATAGTCGCCGTCATAGAGTAGAGAGCGTTATATGCGTTGTTCGCGTAGCCCAGAGATGAATTAGAGTAGTACTTGGGATTGTACACTATACCGGCTTTTCTGAACTTGCCGTGAGTAGACACGACAGACGACTCGTTGTTCGCGAAGTCAACCGACAGAGCTAAGTAAGCTGAACCTAACTCGGCAGCTTGGTTGTAACCATGACCGCCCTCTGGAGATAAGACCGCTCTCAGAGTAGCTCCTGATCCATAAGCTGGATTAGCCACGACGTTCGCTACGCAATAGGAGTATCCAGATCCGCGATTGAGGATGTTGATCGAGTTTATTGAGTACACATTTCCGGCTGTGCTGACATTAGAGTAAGCCTTGAGGCCAGTTCCATCGCCAGTAAAAGTTACTCTCGGTGATATGATGTACTGTGACGTCGTGTCGAGGACTGGGTTGTTCACTTGATCGTTAGTTGTTATGAAGTGACCCTGAGTGTTTACTGTGTAAGCCGTTATGTAAGTGAGCTGGCCAGATCCAGTTCCAGCTGACACGTAGAAACCGCTCGCAGTATAGTAGTCATTTGAGGTAGCCGTCGTTGCCGTCTCTACTTTGAATAATGTATTAGATACTACCTGCTGTATAAAGCCAGTAGCAAATCCCCTGTACCCAGTTCCGGCAGTCTCTACTTGAACGAACTCAATTGCTCCGTTCGACGCAGCTGACGTTATCGACGTGTTCGGATCAATGGGGATGTAAGATGAAGTTGAGAACTTAGCGTTATTGGTGCTTGACAAGGTGTACATGTACTTCCACACATAACCGTCAGCTGTCTGGAAATTAGTAGTCAGCGTTCCAGTTGGCTTTACTGTCGACTGCGCTCCGTTGTTGTTGTCTATGCACTTGTAAACTCTAGACTCGTTAGTCAAGACGTAGAAGTCAGAGTCAAATAAGTTAGTGACTTGATCATCATAGTGATCATACACCGTCCCAGATGTCCAAGAGATCTTTCTTATCATATAAGTAAGATCTTCCCTATCGATTCTCTTGCCGAAGATCATCTCTCTCTGGAAGTTGTACACGGAGTTTAAGTTATCAACTGGAGTGTCTGGGTTGTTCTCATCTGCCCAAGCTGAGTGCTTCGACGCGGCGAAGTAGTAGTTCGGATTCTGGACTGCTAGATGGTGATTCTCAGATATTGAGCTGGCGGTGAGAGCTACTGTCGCTCCCGTAGATACGTTAGCTAGCTTAAATCCAGTAGAGTTAGCGCTAGTGATGTTGTACAGACCGGCGTTTGCAACTCCGAGGAGAACTGTTCCACCGCCTTCCGTATAGTACATCACAGTATCACCGTTCTTCACGGTACTATCTCCTGTATTCGTGGCGGTTATGAAGTATGAAGTGCTATTGACTGCGCTGTTTGCATTAAAAGTAAACGTGTATATGTTCTTGAAGAACTCATCGAAGATGTTAGTTGAGATCTTATTAGAGAAGCTCTTGAGTAATATAGCGGTCATAGTTATGCCTGTGTTACTGCCCTGTCAACTACTACCAGCGGTACATTATCGAAGTGAGTGAGCACCGGCTTTCCAAACACTTTATTTCCAACTGGATGTATGACTTTATTTAAGATATCTACGTATTTATCGAGAGATCTAGAGAACTGGACCTCATATGAGTACTCTTGGTAGTACAGGTTATCGTGAATGTACATTCCGTCGCTGATCTTTCCCCTATTGTCCTCATAGAATCCAGGAGAGACGCCGATCGCGCCAAGAACTACATTTCCGTCGATGAAAGCATTAGTATTAGCTACATTATAGAGAGTTATGTTCTCTCCAGAAAGATTGTGGCCAAATCCAGAGTCCTTGATCTTAACTGAGTTCGGGATATCATTACCCCTGACCGCCCTACCTAAGAACGAGGCGTTATTTCCCTCTATATTTCCATTAGCGTCGAACTGACCATAGCTCGCGATGTAGTTGTCCCTCACCCTGACGACGACGTCGCCGTCGTAGTTCCTTCCGGGGTTCAATCCAGTTAGCCTAGTTATATGACCTACTGAGGTGATCGCGTAAGTTAGAGAGCTGTCGATGACAGTGCTTAAGTTAGCGTTCTTGATAGCCGGCCCAAAAGTTGGCGCGTTCAGCGGGATGTCTAACTTGCTGACACCAGTCAAGTAGTGTCCCGTCTCAGTTGATCCTGAGACCAAGTTAGTTCCTGGACCGAGTCTCTTTAAGTTGTGCCCGGATTCCGTCAGCGATTTAGTTATGTTGATTGCAGAGCCACCATAGGTAGCTGATAAGCTCAGCCCAAGTGAGTTAGCTGATACAGCATAGTAGTATGAGCCATTAGACAGCCCAGTGAGGGCTGTGTTTCCGGTGCTAGTGTTGTAGAACACTATGTCGTTGTTCACGATGACGTTAGTGGCGGTCGTTGTTATGAACTCACTGGTAGAGTTAACTCCGGTATTTGAGTTGAACGTCGCTGTCGTAAAGTAGTAGTTAGATGATAGCCTAAGCGACACGTCATTGGCGCCGATGACGTAGTAGTTAGTATTATTTGAGAGGCCACCAACCGCCGTGTTTCCACCGATGCAGTGGTAAGTAACGAGATCTCCATTTGCGAACTGGTTGTTCAGTATAGTTATGGTGTCGGCCGTATTTGACACGTCGGTATTGGCGTTAAAGGATACTCCTCTACCTATCAGGGCGTGACCAAACTCATTTGCACTCGCTGTCAAGTCGATTGAGGTGTATCCAGTCAAGCTGTGGCCGGTCTCCGTCAGTCCCTTAGTTAAGTTTATAGGAGTTCCAGCGCCGTATATATTGTGACCGTCCTCACTCGGCAGAGATGGGCTGAACAAGAGTATAGCTGCACCACCGAGTGATGATGACAGCTTTATTCCACCGGTGTTAGCTTGAACTACGTAGTAGTAGCTGTTATTAGCGAGAGTAGCGATAGCCGTATTACCATATGACGTAACGTACCTGACGATATCATCATTTGCGAAGCCGTGCGATGGTATAGCTATATAGTAGTCGTCGACTTCATCTATGATAGTCAGCTTTGGATTGAAAGTCTTAGGAATATATGAGTTAGCTAGCTTTAATCCAGTGCTGTTAGCTTGAATGGCGTAGTAATAGGAGTTATTAGCTAAGTTAGTCAGGGCAGTATTTCCCGTCGCTACCCTGTACCACAGGATATCGCCGTTAGCAAAAGTATTTGTCGCTATACTTATGAACTCGCTAGTAGAGTTGACTGCTGAGTTTGCGTTGAATGTCTTTGTAGTAAGAGAAGAAGAGAGCTTGACGCTTGAGTCGTTCGCTCCAGCTATGTAGTAGTATGAGCCATTAGAGAGTCCAGATAAGACTGTGTTTCCAGGAGCGCACAGGTACTTGACCAGATCTCCATTAGCGAAGTACGTGTTGTTCGCGAACTTGATGAAGTCGTACGGTGTTGATATGTGCACGTTCGGGTTGAAGTAGTGAGTCTTATCAAAAGGTATGTAGTTGATTATATCGGTGTTGTAAGTGAAGTCAACTTGGTTGCTCAGCTCAAACCCAGTGAAGTTGGCGTTGTAGCCCATCGTGTTAGCGCCGGTCGTGACCGATATGTTAGCAAACTGGGAGTACTTAGTTCCACCATCGACGATTATGAAGTTGATGAAGCCGTCAGTGACGTCGTAAGTATGGTTAATTATGCCGTTAAAGTTCGTAGTGCCGAACGTAGAGATCGAGTTCATGAACTCGCCTACTGGCTGGTAAGGTGACGCGAAGTTGACGGTGATACCGACTGGAGATCCCAAGATAAAGCTGGCCTGATCTATAGAGACAGCGTCAGAGACCAGCTGCTCTCCAACTATGAACTGACCGCTCACGTTGGTGATGTAGAGAACGTGCGATTGGTAGTTATCAACGTAGATCTTCTTATAAGAGTCGATGAAGGCCGTAGCTCCACTCGTCGCTCCAGTAACGTAGGTCTTCTCGTACTTGTAGTTATAGAAGCTATTTGAGATCTCAAAGTACTGAGGCTCTCTCCACACACCGTCGGATGGCTTTAAGATGTCCTTGGACGGGATGTAGACGTTGATGTCCTCATTGTAGAGCATCCTGAATAAGAGCTTGAGTCCCTGCTCAGATCCCTTTGACCTATACAAGTCGAGGATGTGCTCTTGTAAGAATCTCTGGTCACCCTCTATGCTCTTCGGTATATTGACGAAGTACTTCTGCCTGAAGTGAGTCAAGAAGTTATTGGCGGTAGTGTCGATGTCCCTGGTGTCAAATAGAGATCTGGTTTTATTGAGGGTATTACCTTCCTGCTCCATCCACTCGTAGTACGCCTTTAAGAACTCAATGAATACTGGTCCCTCTTCAGCATAGAACGCCGGGAACTGGTTCTCTACTAGATTAGAGATGTACTTAATTGAGTCTACCATATTATACCGTCTGAGCGATCATCGTTATGTTGATGTCATCTGAGCTGAAGAGCAGGAACGTGTTCTTGCTGATCGCAACGTCTTTGGCTGAGAGCTTAGCAGTTATGTTTATGTGATTTCCAGTATAAGAGTAGACGTTGGCTGTCACGAGAGTTGATCCGGTATAGTAGTTAACCGATCCAGCATTTTCTTCTAGCGTTATCCTATTGACTATTCCCGTAGTGCTGTCAGTCTTGTCGTAGTATATCTTTAAGTTGCCGAGACCATCATCGCCGACGTAGGCGTTGTAGGTGTTGTTACCAGATGATACGTAATTGAATACGGAGCTCTTGATAACTAGCTCATGTCCCTGCGGGAGGGAGTAGAGGCTGTTCTCGTGATAGAGAGCGTTATTAAATGAGAATGATATGGTGTTCGACTGCTGGACTGGAGGAACCCACCTCCTGGTGATCATCACTTCCGTGTCGTTTCCAAGTATACTCACATCTGAAGCGTCGATAGCTGATACCAGCTTAGAGTACGATAGGTCGCTTCCGAAGTTGGTGACGTTGGTGTTCGCGAAGTTCAGTATGGCCTGCTGGACAGCAGCCTTGAGCTGTCCAGAAGATAGTTCTGTAACTTTGGTGTTGTACTTAACTGAGCTGTTGACAGAGGCGTAGAAGAAGTCAGGATCAACGACGATCGGCTCAGTAGTTAAGTTCTTTAATGTTAAGTAGTCAACGATATCTTTCTTCAGAGAGTCAGCAATGAGAGCGATGCTACCGTACGGCTTTACTGCGATGGCGACTTTTCCGTATCTTGGGGGATCCATCTCCTCTCCGCCATATGCTGTGACTGCTTGGAATTCGGGAAACTTTGCTTTAACGAGAGTGATGTAGTCCTCTTTGGTGACAGCTCTCTCTTGAGTGTTGAAGAACCTAGGAGCGTTGAACTTAATCTCATCTACAGTCTCCCTCTCAGAGCCGTTAGCTGCAGTAGCTACAGTCGATATCGATACGCCTGAGTACCCAGCGATACTCGACGTCTTGCTGAACTTATAAGCTCCATTTCCGGCATCACCTTTGGTGTCCCTGTACTGGACCTTGACGAAGCTTCCGTTTGCCAGAGCTCTTCCGGAAGATCCGTTTCCAAACTTTACTTCGTACTGGTCTTTTCCATAACCGGTAATGAAGAAAGCATTTGACGTAGAAGTTAAGCCGTACAGCGACTCAGCGTAAGTATATGGGTAGAATGTCGAGCTAGTGTTTGATGTAGCGACGTACACGTCAATAGATCTCGTGTCAACGTTGCCAGATCTCAAGATGTACTTGCTATTTGAGTCTACGGTGTTGAAGTACTCAGTTACTAGTATTCCCTCGTAGACCGGCGTATTAGCGCTAGCGTATATACCGTTATTTGATATAAGTATCGTGTCCTCGCCGACTAAGAAAGTATAGCTCTCGTTGTCCACCGAAGTCGCGAGCCTGTAGTTCTTTGGTATGACGACGTTGTCCGGAGTATCCAGTCCGGTATCGACTGTGATGTTGACGAACGCCTCAGATGAAGTTCTAGATCTAGGTAAGTAGTTAAGCTCTTTGGCGTGAGACACGACCGACTCTTTGAGCTGAGCTGTGTCCATGAACATCTCACTACCTATCATGTTCAAGTAGAAAGAGTTCATGTAGGTGTTGTAAGTCAATATGTCGAGCAGGACGCTGATGTTCGACGCGTCGAAGTCGAAGTCGCTGAACTGGCTCTGGCCTTTTAAGTAGGTCTTTAAGTTCTGCTTGAGCGTGTTAAAGTCAAGCTCGGATGTTGAGAGAAAGCCTGTATTTGCCATTACCTTACTCTATTGAGAATTAAGTTCAGAGTCTGTACATCTGGTGTATTTAATATGGAGAACAATATCGTAACCGAGTAGTAGTGCTCATCTGCGTTAGCTGAAACGTAGACCTCACTTAGATTTACTCTAGGCTCGAAGTTCCTTATGGTAGCTTCTATTTCTGTTTTTATCGTAAATTCAGTATCAACATTGATGTTCTCAAATAGAGATCTCCTGATACCGCTTCCAAATTTTGGGTTGAAGAACCTCTCTCCTGGATCAGTGAATATCAAGTTCTTGAGCGCTGTCTTTATTGAGTCAGAATCTTCTAGAACGTACAAGTCACCTTTAGCTCTGTTGTTGAGCTTTAAGTCGAGGTTATTGTAGAAGTCTTTGTACCTCGGGGGCGTTCTTAGTGTCTGTATGGCCATTTTTTATTTATAAGTTAGTCCTGATGTTTCTTAAGTATTGCGGAGAATATCTCTGCAGGTCATTTCCAACGCCGGCTGCCTGCTTCCATCCGGAAGAGAACACGCTCGTAGAGAAAGGAGATCTGGTGTCCTGCACCATACTCGCTGAAGCAGCTATCATAAATGGAATAGAGTGATCGCTTCTCCTAGGATCTATCATCGCAGCGGCGGCGCACCCCAGTAAGCTGGCTATCTGGCTAGCTTGACCACCGATCATCGAAGCTAGAGCTCCAGATACAGGAGGTATAGCTACGCCGATCATCACCCTAGATATGAGTGATGTCAAGCTCATTGAGGAACCAAATGATCCGAAGTTCTGCATCTGGAAGGACATAACGCCGGATCCAGCAGATGACGTCGGGTAAGTCGCTATTCTCCTAGAGAACATCTGGTCAGTGGAGATCCTAGGTGTCAGCCCCTCGCCAAAGAACGCTCTGCCCGCAAATGACGGCGGCTGCATCATCGGGTTATTGCATATGACCGACGGGGGGATTCTCTGTCCCATCGTCAGCTCAGCTAATACAGATGAAGTAGCCATGCCTCCGGTTCTAGTGAGAGCTGATGCAGCGCTGCTCAAGTTTCCAGGAGACTGTATCGCTGCTATCTCTGCGGCTATAGAACTGCCGGTAGTATTTAGAGTTCCAACAACTATCTTGATCTTACCTAGCTGAGTCAGCATGTCCGGAGTCTTGCTCTGGTTCGTTGAGGTAGCTGATGCCAGCTGAGTAGCGAACCCTATTGCATTTCTCAAGTCTTTTGAGAAGCTAGACAAGTGAGCTTGCACTGGAGTCAGCGTGTAGATCTTGTGAGTAGTGATAGTGCTGTTGGCTTCATCGACGTAGCTTTTTATCTCATTCAAGCTCGATATAACATCACCGCAGTGATCAATCTGACCTTGGCAGTTAGTGTATCCAGTAGGAGTTCCGAATGGAGCAACTATATTTGCAAGAGATAGCAGCGCGACTTGCATCTTAGCGATAGTTATCGACACTGAGTCAACGCCCGGAAAGCTCGGTATTGATCCCGCTGAGCTCAGCGATGCTGCCTGAGATAGCATAGCAGTTCCAGATAGTCCCATTGAGTAAGCTGCTCCAGCTGGGCCTAGAACGTTCGACAGAGCTCCCATCGGGCTTGATGAGAACGCGGCCACGCTTAGAAGAGCGCCAAACGCTGAGCCAGTGTGATCGGAACTTGACTGAGCTTGAGGGTAAGTGCTGTGGTCGATCTGCTTTGTCAGCGATGATAGGCCATGAGCCATGTATCCTATCTTATAGAGATCCCTAACCGACAGTATTCCCATCGGGTCCCGGACGAGATATGAGTTGTCCAGCTCAGGTATGTTAGTAACGCTAGCGACCAGCTGTAGATCATCGTAGTTGTCGATCGCTACCAGAACATAGAGAAAGTCCTCGAGAACGTCGAACCTGACCATGCCGTAGCTGGCGAACTCAGTGGCCTTAGCTGCTATGAGTGCTTTCTCAGTATCAGTCAAGTAGTAGTTAGTCTTAGTGTTCCTAAGAGCGCTCGTCTGAGGTATCAGAGTTCTAAGAGAAGTAGCTAGAGCGATAACATTAAAGGCAGTCGATACGGCGCTGTTGAAGCTCTGAGTGGAGGCCTTGTTGTCCGGATCTGAGCTCGGTCCGGACTCATGAAAGACGTTCTTGTGCTTTAGAGCGGTCGTGTCCCTGTTGATAGGAACGCCATCACCGCCAGCCCCAGTCGCCGGCTGCTGTGGAACTGGGCTCGTCGTCGGGTTGTTCTTTGGGCTAGCTTTGTAAGTGAACGTGCCGGTCGGCTGCTTGAAAGTTCCCTCGACGTCCTCGTTCTTCGCGTCAGCTATAGCTTGGACGTACGCTTGGCACGTAGTAGCCATGTACGTTGCGCTCTCTTTACTACCAGAGATATCCTCAGTAAATTTCACAGTCATTATGCAAATCCCATGTTCTTCAAGCCCTGCTCAGCGTATGATAACACCAGGCCATCTTGCCTAGAGTGGCACGATGGCTCAGCGCAGGTCCAGACCGTCTTAGCGCCAGATGTTCCAGCAGGAGCTGCCTCGACGTGACAGTGGATAGTTCCCTGATGGTTGGCCTCTAAGAACACCCTATCATAAGGTAAGTTCTCTACTATCCACTTAGCTATCATTGCCGTCTCTGCGTGACTTCTTGATGCCGATCCACAGTCTACTGCCTTTCCAATATAGTGACGAGATCCACCTTGGCCAAGCCTGATTCCATGAGAGAAGTGAATCGTTGATCCGAACTTCTCGAGAAGTGGGTCCATGATGTTGTAAGCTAAGTGCATTACGTTCTCTAAGATCTCTTTCTGCGAGTAGCCCATCTGCGTCTTCGGAAGCGTGCCGAGTCCGGGGAATCCACCTACCGTCACGCTTCTCGATAGCTTCTCACTGCTGTTGTACACGGACGTAGGCATAGCGCTCAAGTAAGGTGATGCTACTGCCTTTAGAGTATTTCCGCTTCCGTCGTATGTTAGGGAGCTGTCCGGTATAGTGCCGGCATCATCGCCCTTTGAGTAGAGAGATCCGGCTGAGGCGTTCTGGTCAGATCTAGCTTTTGCTTTTGGATCTGGCGTATCGCCCTCGTTCTGGTATATCGACATCTCGTGTGCTGACATCTTATTAGCGTTCTTTGGAAAGTTGGGAGACTCCCTCTCAGAAGTCATGTTATCGATGATGGTGTTAGCGTCTGGAAACTCTGGAGCTTCAGGTGCCTCGAACGCCGGAAGAGCCCTGAGATTATCAGTCTCAACTGAGTTGGTCGTAGCAGCAGATGGTGATCCCTTGTTTAAGTCTATAGTAGAGCCCCGGAGGTCTACTGCTCCAGTAGAGTCGAGAGTAAATGTACTCGTTGAGTTGAGCTTAGTTGAGCCGCTGAGAGTCCTGAATTGTCCAGTAGCGCTTAGGTCTATAGCTGCTGACCTGACGTCGAGCTTAGTGACCGCGTCTAAGTAAGCTGTAGCTTTGCTTGAAAGTATCAGGCTTCCAGTAGCTCTCAGCGCCATTCCAGCAGCTGCCTCAATAGCTACAGCGTCTTTAGATGAGATGTACATTCCGCTATTTGTACCGACGACAAAATCGTCTGATGAGAGCATCGTTAGCTTACCAGCATTTACCTCGTAAGTTGAGTTCTGTTTTGAGTTGATGTGAACGCTCTTTTGGCTGTAGAGGTTTATGTCCTTATCAGCTCTAGACTCTATGTTCTTTCCAGCGTCATATCGTATATCTCCAACGACTTGCGTTCTCTTGTCGCCCGCAACTGTCTCTCTCATGGCAGCTCCAGTAGTGAGAGAGATGTCCTTAACGACCTCCATCGTCTTGGCGCCATCAATCGACTCAGAGTAAGAGCCGCCGACATCGACGACCATGTCACCACCGACGTGCATGAACATGTTCTGCCCAACGTTGAAGTTCATACTTCCCTCGGTCTCGATGGTGATATCGCTGTGGCCTTTTAAGATCAACCTTCCCTGCGCAGAGATGACTCCGTCGCCTTTGTTTGCGTGTAAGCCGAAGCCCTTCTTGCCCGTAGGCATGAGGAATATAGACCCATCTACGTCAATGATGATCTGCGCGCCAGAGTGGTGAATGAGCTCAATGCTCTCAGATCCTGGAGTACCGCTTATGGTGACCCTGTTGCCTGTATCAGTCACCCACCCCTTAACGTCCTCTGAGCTGCCAACGCCTTGAGCGGTACCTGTTCCAGGACCCGTGTACACCTCAGTAGCGTCACTTGGCTTGCCGCCCTTCTTAACAGACACCTCGTACGTGTTGAACGGCGATGCCGCCATAGTGTTCCACGTCGTGCTGGCAGTTAAGCCGTCGCCCTCGCGACCGGTTACGCTCTTAGTTGCGCCCTTGTTGTCGTTAAATCCATCTTCTCTTGCCATGTTTATCCACAGTAGTTAAAGTAAGTTGCGTGCACTATCTGGTCCAGAACTCCGTCAGTTCCGGTGATCTTAGCTGTATCGGTATTCTGGGCTACTATCTTCAGTATATTATATATGACGACTTTCTGTCTAGTAGTCATGTAGAACTTTGGGTCCCTCTTGTTCTTCTCATGAATGAAAGTATCGAGGCCGCCGACGAGAATGACCGTAGCGCTGTCCGGTGATGGGTCGCTCAGCTTGTATATCGTGCCGTTCAAGTCAAGCACGAAGTTAGCGCTGAGCGACTGGATATCCACGTCCTCGTTCCTCAGAGTCTTAGTCGTGGAGAACTCTATGTTAGATGATCTCGCGACGAAAGCTGGACCAACGACTTCCATTATCAGTTCGTCCTCTTATCAATTGGAGTGTACTTGATGCTGCTGTAGAGCTTCTGGGCAGCCTCAATTCTAGGAGGGAATGTCTTGTTATTTGTATCTATATAAGTTCTCTTGTAGCATGCTGGTCTCTCATAGAAGCACATCGCCTGAGTAGCCTCCATGACATTCCTAGCGGCCATGATTCTCTTGAAAGCTTTGTTCTCGCACGTCATGAGCTCTCCCCACATGAAGGAGATCTGCTGGTCTAGAGTAGGGTGATCGCCGTACTCTCTGAACATCTTCTGTGGCCTACCGCTGTTTGTATTCCAAGAGCATATTCCGTACGTCTTACCACCATCCGTATCGATGGCAGCTTTGCTGAACCCAGCATTTGGATTGCACTGGCTCTCTGCTATGATGTTACCGAGTATACCGCACGCCTGCGCGTGAACGTCACCACCTGACTGACCGCTCTTCTCTATGAGATCGCGTATCATGTTGTAAGCTTTCTCGACGTTGCTATTTCCGGGGAGATTAACTGACGTAGATGTTGTTCCCGGAGAGTCAGTAGTTGAGCTGCCAGTTCCAGAGTCTCCGGGTGATCCTGGAGACTCAGCTCCATTTCTCGGAATTGACGTTGAAGCGGAGCCGGCTCCACCGTCAATAACTCCGAGAATGACTGGCTGCTGACAGTCATCGCCGTCTGCGAAGAATCCGAAGACCCACGTTCCGTTAACTAGACCGTGCGACATGCTGCCGCCTGATGTATGGCCGCCTGTCGTTGGGTACAATACCAGAGCTGGTTGTAGATCTCCATCTGAGACATCGGTTATGTCATCGGCGCGATGGACGCCGAATATCCTAACGCGAACTCTGTTCTTGTCACCGAAGCTGTCCTTGACGACGCCGATGAACCACTTGAACTGGTCTCCGTAGAAGTCCTCATTTATCATGCTGTCACCTGTGGATTTCCAAATGCTGGTGAAGCTGAGTCAGGAGCGAAGAGCGTCTTCTCGAATAGTGAGTTCAAGTAAGAGTCCTTGTTGATCTTGAGAACTGTTACTGTATCGCCATTCACTCTGAGAGTATTCTTTATCTCACATATGGTGAACAGCCCAGATATGTACTTCTCGTCATCGATAGTCTGGAATCCGTGCACGTCCGGCAAGTTCAAGTAGATCAGGTCTCCTGGCCTCAAGAGAAAGTCAGTCGGTATCGATATGGTCAAGTTGATCTGGCCATAAGCAAAGAGCGATCTAGTTCCCCTGCCCCACTTATCCCTCAAGCTCGGCTGGTTCAAGTCATCGTAGTTGTTGATGATGTACTTTGTCCTAGGCGCCGTCTCATCTCTATCATCGAAGTCGATGACGTCGTCTATGTAAGGTTGCGTGTTCAGCTTATTTACATATAGGCTATTGAATGAATCCCTCAGAGACGTCTTAGTTATCTTGTGGTCTTTCTGGAGCATGTTGATCTCAACGTACTCATTCTCAAAGTAACCACCTATGATCTTCTCTAGTCCAGCATATCTCTTGTTAAGCTTTACGCTGAGCACCGACCTAGCCTCGCTGAACCCCCTAGACATCAAGCTCTTCATCTGGGCTGGGCTGTTCCTCACAGCTTCAATGTTAGATATGTAGAAGTAGGGCTGAACTGCAGCTGAGTTTATTGCGGCTTCGTCCAGAGCTCCCCTGAAAGATGGTCTCTGTAGGGCTTTGAACACGAACCCCGGCTTCATGCTACCACCCTCAAAGCCATCGCCCGCGGCCATGCTCTCAAAGAACATGTGGGTGTAGTGCTTCTCTGACTCAGCTGAGACAGCGAACTTGCACATCCAATTGAGAGCGGCAAATGGCCTGAGCAAGGGAACTACGAGGTCCCTCGACTTCTTAGTGTCAGCCAGTATGTTCAGCTTCTTGTCGGACTTTAAGTACTCAGTTACTATGGACTCTATCATCTTCTCAATAGTGTCTTTGTATGCTTTTGAGATCTTGGTCTTAGCGTTAACGAAAGCCTCGACGCTGTCGAGCTGCATCACGTAAGCCATGGACCTGCCGGCATCATCTACGACGATCTTCTCAACGCTAACTATAACGAACTTAAGCTCAAACTTCTGTCTCTCATTTGGCTCAATTCCAGAATCTTGATCTAGAGTTATAGTGACGTACTCTTCATTTGATATCGGGTAGTTGCCGAGTATGTTGATGAGGTCGTTTATGACCAACTCAGCTTTTATGATAGGAGAGAACACCGACTGGTATATGTTCAGCTCCATGACCTGCGGCATGATCCCCATTGGATCCCCGCCGTTGAACTTGGTCATCTGTATATCGACTACCCTAGCTGTGAAGGGATTTGCACTATCAGTCATTTATTGAATATGCTCGCGAGTTCTCTTGTCAGCTGTGGTAGGTATATTGGAGATAGCAAGTTGATAACTCTCTTTGAGTCGTTCTGTTCAACTTCGTAGTCGTAAGTGTAGACCGGAGTCCATCCGGACCTGTCAGTTGGAGATAGAGTATTGTAAGTAGTAGTGCTTAGGGTCCACGACTTACGAGCGATGTCTAGATCTGACTCTCCACCAACTCCAGTATACTCGTAGTGCTCTATTTGGCTCTGCAGCTCATATATAGTCTTTGAGTACTTGTTCTCTAAGTACTTCTTCAGATCATTATCGCTGAGAGGCCAGTCATAGTATGGGTCAACGACGCTGTTGCTGAAGAACACCACCCAGTCTTTAGTCGGATCTTCATACACTTCAGCAGCTACGTTATCTGGCCTCTGACCTTCCTTCACTATATAAGTGTAGAAAGTATCGGTCTTCTTGAAGATGTCCGTTATTATAGCGGCCCTCAAGATGATGTTCCTAGTAGTCGAGTTGAAGTAGTTTATCTTTGGAAAGCTACCGAAGTACGCCATCAGAACCTCGTACTTCCAGCAGGAGCTTGACCGCTTGGACCTAGACCGGAGAATGACTCTCTCGTCTTCATGTCTATCTCACCGAACTGCAGCTGCAGCTCAATGAATGATGGGTAACCCCCCTTGTAAACAGCAACTCCCTGCGGAGAGTTATTCACCTGCATGTCTTGCAGAAATGAGAAGTCTATCTTAGGATATCCCTCGTAGTCCAGACCGGCAAACTGCACGGTGAATAAGTTCGGGTAGTCGAGAGCGAATCCCTTGCCAGTAGCGTTGTAAGTAGGATGCATCCTGAGCTTTAGCATGTTTATAATGTCGTTTATTCTCCTGCTCTGCGCTTGGTTCCTAGGGGACATCTTGAAAGCGAGAGAGAAAGATCTCATGTTCATCTTGTTGAAGATAAGAGCTGTGTGAGGGTTCCTAGTTACTCCACCATAAGCCGAAGCGAACGGGAGCGCAGCTGCTCCAGCAACACCGCCTTTTGCTAGAGCATCAGTTACGTGAGCTCCAGCTTTTATTCCCATAGCAGCCATGATTCCTGAGATAGCTACACCACCAGCTGCAGCTGCCCCGACCATCTCCACCATCGATGATCCAGCAATCCCGCGCTTCATTATGTCGATCGACGTACCTATCTCACCTAGATCAAAAGACTGGATATCAGCTGAGTAGTGATCATTTGGTAAGTTCTCAGGAAGTGGAAGAAAGTAGTAGTTCTCGACAGTTCTCTTAGCACTAGACCCCGGAACTTCCCTTGAGTACTTGTACTCAGTTATTCGAGTGTAGTATTTAGACTTGTCGTCCCTGTAGTCGTATGTCGACATCGGCCGGTATTCCTATAAATACAGTGTACAGTTATATTTATAGCGAGAATAGATGTCTTACAAAGGAAAGTTCAAGCCAAAGTTCCCGCAGAAGTACATCGGAGACGTGAGCAACATAATCTACAGGAGCTTATGGGAGCTCAGGCTCATGAGGTACTTTGACAGCCACACGAGTGTTATAAAGTGGGGCTCAGAAGAAGTCGTGATACCTTACAGGTCCCCAGTCGACAACAGGATACACAGGTACTTTCCGGACTTCTATGTCCAGATGAGAACTAACGAAGACAAGATAAATACTCTTATCATAGAAGTAAAGCCGTACGCACAGACCTTAGAGCCAGTCAGAAAAAGCGAGAGGTCTAGAAAGTACATCAATGAGGTACTCACTTACGGCGTCAATCAAGCTAAGTGGAGAGCTGCCACCGAGTTCTGTAGAGACAGGAACTGGGAGTTCAAGATCATGACCGAGAAAGACATAGGTGTTAAGTAATGCCATTATTTGCTAACATACTCGAGCAAGGCAGGACGAGCTTCGCGAGGCCGGGGTTCTTGGACTCTAGAGATTGGTTCAGAGAGAAAGCTAGGGAAGTAGCTAGAGTCAACGAGAAGAAGCTCGTCGCTGGTCACACTGAGCTCCAGAGAACGAAGCCGATGCCGGGGTACATGTACATGTTCGCCTACGACGCTAAGCACAAAGACACTCTGCCCTACTACGATAAGTTCCCACTCGTGTTTCCATTCTCAGTTGACGCCGATGGGTTCTTGGGAATGAACCTCCACTACCTACCTCACCTTCTCAGGGCTAGGTTGATGGACGCTCTCTATGATCTGTCAACTAACCAGAAGTTCGATGAGAAGACCAAGCTCAGGATGTCGTACGACCTGCTCAACGGCTCAGCTAAGTATAAATACTTTAGACCGTGCGTAAAGAGGTACCTCTTCTCGCAGCTTCAGACTAGGTTCCTCTTAGTTCCATCGAACGAGTGGGATATAGCGCTGTTCCTGCCACTTGAGAGATTCACTGTCAACAAGAGGCAGGTATACTCAGACTCACAGAACAAAATAAGAAGAGCATAATGGCGTTCTCAATAAATGACATAACAAGCGCTATAAGCGCTCTCGGCGGGTTGGCTAAGCCATCTCACTTCTACGTATCCATAACACCTCCGGCATCTCTAATTGGAAATGAGTACTCTAGGCAAGCTAGCTTTTTCTGCGATGCGGCTTCTCTTCCGGGACTCAGCTATGGAACTCAGAACGTCAAGACTCCCGGATACGGCACGACGGAGAAGAGACCGCTGAGCGCGGACTTCAATGATGTCCAGCTTTCTTTCATGATAGACGCTAAGGGAAGCGTCATTGAGTTCTTCACAAAGTGGATGGCTCTGATTAATAACTGGAGTAGAATTGGTGTCGGCGTAGCTAACTCTTCAGGCCTCGACTACGGTGAGTGGTCATGGCCAGAGGAGTACGAGGGAACTGTGGACATTCACTTCATGACTCCCGATAGTAAAGACATCACCGTCTACACTCTAGTGCACGCGTTCCCAGTTCAGATGGGAGATGTTGGAGTTGGATGGGAGCAGAACGACTCACTCGCTAGGCTCCCAATTGTGATGGCCTACAATACTTGGAACACGAAGAGCGTACCTAACTCGACTGTACCGCAGACATCGCAGAGTCAGAGTAACTTACCTAAGATAGACCAGAGATTAGCTCCGGGATACAATAAAGATAATTTTTAATGTGATGAGGATATACTATGCCGTTACCAGAGATTAAGCACCCAGTATACAAGCTGGTAGTACCTTCTACAAATAAGACGATATCTTTTAGACCGTACACCGTTCAGGAAGAGAAGCTCCTGTTGATGGTGAGGATGTCAGATGACTTAGAGGAGGTCATCTCCTGCTTAAAGCAGATCATACGCAACTGCGTATTCGATGACATCGACGTAGATAAGCTAGCGATCTTTGATATCGAGTACATATTCGTCAACTTGAGAAAAGTGTCCATCAGTAATGAGGTGGATATGTTCTTAGAGAATGATGGAAAGAGAGTGCCGTTCAAGATAGACCTAGGGCAAGTTAAAGTCAAGTTCAAAGAAGGTCACAGCAGCATAATAAAGATCAACGATAGCATCTCAATAAAGATGCGCTACCCAAACTTGAGTCAAGTTATATCTCTAGAAGAAGACGATTCTGATCCAGATAAAGTCTTCTCGGTGTTTATCGACTGCATAGTCAGCGTTATGGATGACAATAAAGTCTACAGCGACTTTACTAAAGATGAGCTAGAGACATTCATCTTATCACTTCCAATGGAGAATACAGCGAAGATGACTGAGTTCTTCAAGTCAATGCCCGTCGTAGAACTTGACTCGGAAGTTCTCATGCCGGACGGAACTAAGAAGGAGGTCAAGCTGAGTGGGCTCAAAGATTTTTTTACACTTTAACTGGGTACAGCAGCGTGGCCCTCTTTTATAAAATAGAGTTCGCGCTGGTGCATCATCATAAATACTCAATAGCTGACTTGAATAATCTGTACCCCTATGAGAGGGACATCTACGTTGAGATGATATCGCAATATGTCGAGGAACAGAATAAGAAAAGACAGGGCTGATGGCAAACGACAACTCAGATATTCTAAAAGCGATCATTGAGAAGAGCGAGGGAAAGAACCTCCGCGCAGTCGCGGCAGCTCAAGAAGAGCTGATAGCGCTCAAGACCAGAAAAGCCCAGATCGGAGCTGCGCTGGCTACACCTGCATCTAAAGTAATGGCATCTTCTACTACCAGCTTAGCTCCGGAGTCGGATGTAGCTAAGAATATAGGTGATCTTAGAAAAGATCAAATTGTCATAAGAGATGAGATAAAGAAAGCTAGAACTACTCTCGACGCGATACTGTCATCTAACCAGAAGTACTACGAGTCCAACAACGAGCTTCTTAATCGCTTACTCACGACCAGCAATCTAGCTCAGACCAGAGCAGCTGAGCAGTTAAAGCAGAGCCAGTCTAAGACTGGATTCTCTTCAACTGGAGCTGGAGCATCTGGAAGTTCT
>Ga0114964_10000073_pt1 | contig 71901 bp, 61 predicted proteins | sample C_131016_MF_Meta_FD_92638 | JGI IMG/M metagenome (GOLD analysis project Ga0114964, IMG submission 92638) | Freshwater microbial communities from Lake Croche, Canada to study carbon cycling - C_131016_MF_MetaG | ecosystem: Environmental > Aquatic > Freshwater > Lake | place: Lake Croche, Canada... | reverse complement strand
TGTCATAGTAGTAGGTGCCGGCCATGCTGGCTGTGAAGCAGCAGCGGCGGCGGCCAATATGGGCTCCAAAGTTTTATTGGTGACCATGAATATGCAGACCATTGCCCAAATGAGTTGTAACCCTGCCATGGGTGGGATTGCCAAAGGTCAAATAGTAAGAGAAATAGATGCCCTAGGTGGATATAGTGGCATCGTCACTGACCTAAGTACTATTCAGTTTAGAATGCTTAATAAAAGCAAGGGGCCAGCTATGTGGAGTCCTAGGGCCCAAAATGATAGGCAACTATTTGCTTCTAAGTGGAGAGAGATGCTAGAAAACACACCTAACGTAGACTTTTACCAAGACTCGGTGAATGAATTAATCATTAAGAACAATAAGGCTTGTGGTGTCATCACAAGTTTAGGACATAAAATAGAGGCGGATGCAGTCATTATTACTAGCGGAACCTTCTTAAATGGAATTATACATATAGGTGAAAAACAAATAGGAGGAGGAAGGGTAGCTGAAAAAGCAGCTACCGGTATTACCGAACAGTTAGTTTCTTTTGGTTTAGAGTCGGACCGCCTTAAAACGGGCACACCTCCAAGAGTGGATGGTCGTAGTCTAGACTATTCCAAGATGGAAGAACAAAAGGGGGACGAAGAAATTGTGGGCTTTTCTTATATGGATATACCAAAGGTAAAAGCAAAAGACCAACGTTCTTGTTGGATAACCTACACAGATAACATCGTTCATGATATTTTAAGAACTGGTTTTGATCGTAGCCCAATGTACCAGGGTCGTATTGAAGGGGTTGGTCCTCGCTATTGTCCAAGCATCGAAGACAAGATTAATCGTTTCGCAGATAGAGAAAGACATCAATTATTTGTAGAACCAGAGGGCTGGAATACAGTGGAGATATATGTAAACGGGTTTAGTACCAGCTTACCAGAGGAAGTACAATACGAAGCACTTCGTAGAGTACCTGGTTTTGAAAAGGCGCGAATGTTCCGTCCGGGTTATGCCATTGAATACGATTATTTTCAGCCCACGCAATTAACCTATACCTTAGAAACAAAGGCCATCCATAATTTATATTTCGCTGGGCAAATCAACGGTACCACAGGTTATGAAGAAGCGGCATGTCAAGGAATCATGGCGGGCATCAATGCGCATTTAAAAATTAACGAAAAAGAGGCACTTATCTTAAAAAGATCCGACGCCTATATTGGGGTTTTAATAGATGATCTTATTAGCAAAGGCACCAACGAACCTTATAGAATGTTTACTTCAAGAGCTGAGTTTAGAACGCTTTTAAGGCAAGATAATGCCGATCTAAGATTAACAGAACTAAGTCATCAACTTGGATTTGCAAGTGCAGATAGATTGCACAAAGTAGAAGAAAAAACGAATGAAGTTGCCAACATAAAAACAATACTTTCTAATCAAACTATTATACCTGAAGAGGTGAATGGTTTTTTAAACAGTATTGATTCTATGGTGATTACTGAAAAACAAAAAGCTTCGAAACTCTTGCTACGACCCAATATTAGCCTTGGTCATGTCATTGAAAATTGTGCGGAATTGAAAGAAAAATTAGTAGATAAAGAAGTTGATCATTTAGAACAAGCTGAAATACAAATTAAATACGAACGTTATATCGAGAAGGAAAAAGAAATAGTAGATCGTATGTTAACGCTAGAAAATAAAATGATTCCCGATAATTTTGATTACGATAAATTATCTGCCTTATCTATTGAAGCGCTGCAAAAATTTAAAAAGATTAGACCCCTCACCATTGGCCAAGCAAGTAGAATTAGCGGTGTAAATCCTAGTGATATACAAATTCTGATGGTATTTATTGGAAGATAATTAGTGGTCTCTGCTTTAGACCTAGCCGTTCATAAAATATTCTTACATTTCAAACAATTTCAAAGCGTCTTTTTAGTAGCTTTAGTATCTTTCTTTATAAATACTAAAACATGAAGCGTATGAAAAAGGTTTTTTTGTGGATTTTTCTTGTTGGCCTCTTTGTAACAACGAAGGCTCAAGAAACATTCCCTATTAATGGCATTAGAGACGTTCGTACAAGCCTATATGCATTTACAAATGCAACCATTGTACAAAACGAAAAAACTAAAATTGAAAATGCTACCTTAATAATTAATCAGGGTAAAATTATAGCAGTTGGCATAGGCGTGGTAATTCCAAAGGAAGCCATTGTTATTAATTGTGCAGGCAAATTTATTTATCCCTCTTTTATAGATCCTTTTACGGATTATGGCGTGGGTAGTCCAAAAAGAGCAGCAGGTGGTTTTAACTATGGTGCACCGGGACAATTTGTTTCTAATAAACCAGGCGCATATAATTGGAACCAAGCTGTTAAACCAGAAATTAATGCGGCAGATGTGTTTGCAATAGATGAAGCCTCTGCAACCTCTTTTAGAGCTAATGGTTTTGGAACCGTATTCACTCATATTAAAGATGGTATTGCAAGAGGTACTGGAGCAGTTGTGAGTTTAGCTACAGAAAATAATAACCTTGCATTATTAAAAACAAAAGCTGCAGCGGTTTTATCTTTTGAAAAAGGCACTTCTACCCAATCTTATCCAAGTAGTTTAATGGGTTCTATCGCACTTTTGCGTCAAACCTATTTAGATGCTAAATGGTACAAAAACAAACCAGCTGGCGAAGGAACAAACTTATCATTAGAAGCTTGGAATAGCAATCAATCGCTTCCACAAATATTTGCTGCAGATGATAAATGGAATTCGGTTAGAGCAGATCGTATTGGTGATGAATTTGGAGTTCAATACATTATTAAAGGGGGTGACAACGGTTACCAAAGAATAGAGGAAATGGCTAAAACTAAAGCGTCTTATATATTAACAGTAGATTTTCCTATGGCGATGGATGTTGAAGATCCAAATGACGCACGCTTTGTTTCTTTAGCAGATATGAAACATTGGGAATTGGCGCCCACTAACTTGAGTGCATTTGAAAAAGCAAATATTAACTTTAGTATTACTAGTGCAGATGTAAAAGACAACAAAACATTTCTTTCTAATATTAGAAAAGCAATTCAATATGGATTGTCAGAAAGTAAAGCACTTGAAGCATTAACCAAAACACCAGCCACCCAGCTTGGTGTATATGACCAAGTAGGTTCATTAGAAGCTGGTAAATTAGCCAACTTTATTATTACCACCGAACCCGTATTTGCAAGCGCTTCAAAAATTATTGAAAACTGGGTACAAGGAAATAAATATGATGTGAATGAGTCGGCTTGGAAAAATTTTGCAGGTAAATATAAAATCTCAGTGAATAATAATGGGGTAAACGGTGAATATAATTTAGAAGTTAAAAAGGACTTATCTGCATCTATCATTGGTGCTGATACCTTACCAGCAAAACTTACCATTAACGAATCCATTGTAAAAATTAGCTTCCCAAATAAAAAAGGGAAAGGTGCAGAACAACTGCGCTTGGGCGGTACACTAGTTGGAACCAATTGGTCTGGAATTGGTACAGATGCAGCAGGAAATAAAACAACATGGACAGCTAGCCTAATTGCTCCAATGGGAATTACAGCAGAAAACAAAAAAGCAAATGATACCTTAAAGGCATTAGCTAAAGTGACCTTTCCATTTGCTGGGTTTGGAAACGAAACCATCCCTACTCAAGAAACCATTTTAATAAAAAATACAACAGTATGGACCAGCGATAAAGAGGGTGTTTTAAAAAATACAGATGTATTGATTAAAAACGGAAAGATTGCAAAAATTGGGAAAGGTTTATCAGATGCAACAGCAAAAGTAATAGATGGTACCAATAAACACTTAAGCGCTGGTATCATTGACGAACACTCTCACGTTGCAGCTATGTCTACCAACGAGGGGGCGCAATCGGTAACATCAGAAGTGCGTATTGGAGATAATTTAAATCCAGAAGATATTAATATATACCGTCAACTTAGTGGCGGTGTAACTTCATCACATATTTTGCATGGTTCTGCTAATACCATTGGCGGCCAAACTCAATTGATTAAACTACGTTGGGGCGCATCAGATGAAGGATTAAAATTTGCAGGTGCAGATGGATTTATCAAATTTGCTTTGGGCGAGAACGTAAAACGTACCACAAGTTCTAATAACAATCGTTTTCCAGATACGCGTATGGGTGTTGAAGAAGTTTTAAACGACGCTTTTGATAGAGCTGTTGACTATCAAAAAGCGATGAAAGAAAGTCCAAATACCAGAAGAGACTTGGAATTAGACGCATTGGTAGAAATTATGAATAAAAAAAGATTTATTACTTGTCACTCTTATGTATCACCAGAGATTACTTATATGATGCGTATTGGAGATAAATATGGCTTTACAGTGAACACTTTTACACATATTTTAGAGGGGTACAAGGTTGCCGATAAAATGAAAGCACATGGTTCAAATGTCTCTACGTTCTCTGATTGGTTTATGTACAAAACAGAAGTGATTGATGCCATTAGTTATAATGCAGCAATTATGCAGAAAGTGGGTTTAAATGTTTGTATTAATTCTGATGATGCAGAGATGGCTAGAAGATTAAATCAAGAAGCAGCTAAAGTGGTTGAATATGGTGGTGTATCAGAGGAAGAAGCTTTAAAAATGGTGACTATTAATCCTGCTAAAGCACTGCATGTTGCTGATAAAGTAGGTAGTATTAAAGTAGGTAAAGACGCCGATCTAGTTTTATGGTCAGACAATCCTTTAAGTATTTATGCAAAATCATTGTATACCATTGTGGACGGGGTGGTGTATTTTGATAGAGAAAAAGATGCTGCAATGCATCAAACTGTGGCTGCTGAAAAAACTCGATTGACACAAAAAATGTTGGGCGATAAAAAAATGGGTGCACCTACAAAACCAGCAACACCTAGCTATCAAGTACTTTTAACTTGTGGTGATCATGATCATGAAGATGGTTTAGCTACTATTTACGAAAATCAAAAAGATTAATTTATGCAAAAGAAAAATTTAACAATAATAGTACTCTCTCTTGCTTTTATTTATACGAGCGCTAAAGCACAAGAGAATGTTTATCCAGCTGTTGCTCAAAAAGGGACCACTATTATTACACACGCAACAATACACGTGGGCAACGGTTCCATATTAAACGATGCTTCGGTAGTATTTGTAAATGGTAAAATAAAAGAAGTAGGTAATAATATAACTGCGCCTGCGGATGCTACGATGATAGATGCAACCGGTAAGCAGGTGTATCCTGGATTAATATTGCCATTATCAAGTCTTGGTTTGAAAGAGATTAACAGTGGCGTACGCGGTAGCAATGATTATCAAGAAATTGGAGAAAATAATGCAAGCATAAGAAGTATAGTTTCATACAATACCGACTCAAAAGTAACCAATGTATTAAGATCTAATGGGGTATTGCTTGCGCATGTTGCTCCAATGGGAGATTTGATTGAAGGTAGCTCTAGTATAGTTCAGCTTGACGCTTGGAATTATGAAGATGCTGCTTATAAAACCGATATTGGAATGTTTATAAATATGCCAACGCTAATGCCAAGAAGAGGCCGTGGTGGATTTATGAGACCTCAGGCTGGCGGTGATCCTTTAAAAGCTGCTTTTGAAAAAATTGAGGTATTAAAAAAATTCTTTACAGACGCTAAAGCCTATTTGAATGAAAAAAATCATGTTTCAAATAATTTAAAATTTGAAGCGGTACGTGGCTTGTACACTGGCAAACAAAAATTATACATACGCGCCAACGAAGTCAAACAAATGTTACTTGCCATTGATTTGGGTAAAACATTTGGATTTAATATCGTTTTGGTAGGGGCTGTAGAAAGTCTGCAAATTGCCAATATTTTAGTGGAAAATAAAATTCCAGTAATATTAGACAATCAGCATGCATTGCCAACAACAGAGGATGACGATATTGATCAGCTTTACAAATTACCAGCACAGCTAAAAAAAGCAGGGGTTCTTTTTGCTATTAATGACGCCAACGATCAGGCCAAACAACGTAATATCAGTTTTAATGCAGGAACTGCAGCTGCTTATGGTTTAGACAAAGAAGAGGCGTTAAGTTCTATTACGCTAAATACAGCTAAAATATTGGGAATCGATGATGTTACCGGATCTATTGAAGTAGGCAAAGATGCCAACTTGTTAATTAGCGAAGGAGACATTTTAGACATGAGAGGCAACCAATTAAGTAAAGCTTTTATTCAAGGTCGTGATATATCATTAGACAATAAACAAAAGCAATTGTATGAACGCTATAAATACAAGTACAAAATTAAATAGCAATATAAAATAATAAGATTTTAAAAACCTCCTTATTACACTGGTAATGGGGAGGTTTTTTTTGTTAACTTAGCATCATGTCTAAAAAACTATTTTTATTAGATGCGCTTGCGTTAATTTATCGTGCCTATTACGCATTGATACGTACGCCTCGTATCACCACAACAGGTATTAATACCAATGCGCAATTTGGTTTTACCAATACACTTTTAGAAATTATAAGAAAAGAAAACCCTACGCATATCGCTGTATGTTTTGATACACACGCCCCTACTGAACGACATACCGATTTTTCAGACTATAAAGCAAATCGTCAGGAGGCACCAGAGGATTTATTAGATTCTTTACCACATATTAAAGCCATCATTGAGGGTTTTAATATTCCTGTTATTGAGTATGATGGGTATGAGGCAGATGATATTATTGGTACACTTGCTTGGCAAGCAGCTGATAAAGGGTATGAAGTGTACATGGTGACGCCAGATAAAGATTATGGACAACTATTGATTCATCCTAATGTTTATATTTGGAAACCTCCAGCATTCGGTAATAAAGAAGAAATAGTGGATGCAAAAAAAATTTGTGAAAAATGGGATATAGAAAGAGTGGAACAAGTGGTTGACATGCTAGGGTTGATGGGTGATGCTTCAGATAATATTCCTGGGATTCCGGGGGTGGGTGAAAAAACCGCAGCCAAGCTATTAAAATTATATGGAACACTAGAGGGTGTTTTAGACAATGCTGATAAGATTACAGGATCTATGGGGGAGAAGGTTCGTGCAGGTAAAAAATCGGCGATCATGAGTAAAAAACTAGCTACTATTATTACGAATGTCCCTGTAACTTTTCATGAAGAAGAGTTTAGATTAAAAGAGAAGAACAAGTCTGCACTTGCTGAAATATTTAATGAGTTAGAATTTAAAACATTAGGTAAAAGAATATTGGGTGAGGATTTTGCCGTGATGGGTGGTGCAGGCTTCGCCGAAGACATAGTAAAAAAACAAGAACAAACAGACTTGTTTGGTAATACTGTTAATGTAAAAGTTAAAAACAAAAAAGGTGGGCTTAAAGAAAATGAAGTTGCTAATAATGAGGAAATAGGCGGTGAAGAAGATGAAGTGGTTGATCATTCAGAAGAGGCCCTTCCGGTGGAGCTGGTGGTAAATAAGAATAGTAGTAACACTGCGCACAACTATATTTCAATTAGCGGTGGAACCGCCATTAAAAAATTGGTGCAGGACCTTTTAAAACAAAAAGAGATTTGTATCGATACAGAAACGACAGGGGTAAATGCAAATGACGTCTCTTTGGTTGGTTTAAGTTTTTCTTATAAAGAGCATGAAGGATATTATGTACCCATTGCAAATGATGGTGATGGAGAAGAGGGTGCTAAAAATATATTAGCCTATTTCGAACCCCTTTTTAAAAACAAGGAAATATTGTGGATTGGACAAAACTTAAAATATGATTTTTTGGTTTTAAAATGGTATGGAGTTGAACTAGTAGGAAAAACATTTGATACCATGCTCGCGCATTATGTTATTGAGCCAGAAGGCAGGCGCAGTATGGATTTGCTAAGTGCACAGTTTTTAGGTTATGAGCCCATTTCTATCACTACGCTTATTGGAAAGAAGGGAAAAAATCAGGGTACAATGCGCAATGCTCCGTTAGAGCAGGTGACCGAATATGCAGCCGAGGATGCCGATATTACGCTTCAATTGAAGAATTGTTTTACCCCCCTTCTTAAAAAACGTGGGGTAGAAAAAGTTTTTAAGGAAGTAGAAAATCCATTGGTGCGTGTTTTGGTGGATATGGAATACGAAGGGGTGAAGGTAGATATTGATTTTTTAAATGAGTATAGTAAAGTATTAGAGGTGGATGCTAAAAAAAGTGAGGAGCGTGTTTATGAACAAGCTGGCGTAAGATTTAATTTAGCTTCTCCAAAACAATTGGGTGAAGTGTTGTTTGATATATTAAAATTAGATGCTAAAGCAAAGAAAACAAAAACAGGACAATACGCGACGGGTGAAGATGTTTTACAAAAAATGGCAGCCAAGCATAAAATTGTAGATGATATTTTAAATTTTAGAGAATTAACAAAATTAAAATCTACCTATGTGGATTCTTTTCCTGAATTAATTAATCCTAAAACGGGCAGGGTGCATACCAGCTATGCACAAGCGGTAGCGGTAACAGGTAGATTAAGTAGCACCAATCCAAACTTACAAAATATTCCCATTAGAACTGAAAGAGGTAGAGAAATAAGGAAGGCTTTTATTCCACGTGAAAAGGGTAGAGTTTTAGTGAGCGCCGATTACTCTCAAATTGAATTAAGAATTGTAGCTGCTATAAGCGGTGATCCAAATATGTGTGAGGCTTTTAAGTTAGGAAAAGACATTCACACGGCCACAGCGGCTAAAGTATACGGAATTAATGAGGAAGAGGTAACAAAAGAAATGCGTTACAAAGCCAAGAGTGTCAACTTTGGAATTATTTATGGTCAAGGCGCTTTTGGATTAGCAGAAAACCTGGGCATCTCTAGAACAGAAGCAAAAGAAATAATTGACAACTACAAAAAAGAGTTTCCGAATATTCAATTGTATATGGATCAACAAATAAATAATGCGAAAGAATTAGGTTTTGTTGAAACGCTAATGGGAAGAAAAAGATGGTTAAGGGATATTAATAGCAGCAATTTTACCGTGCGTGGTTTTGCAGAAAGAAATGCCATCAACTCTCCAATTCAAGGATCGGCAGCAGATATGATTAAACTAGCCATGATTAAGATTCACGCCGAAATGAAAAAAACAAAATGGGAGTCCAAAATGATTTTACAAGTACACGACGAATTGGTATTTGATGCGGTAGAAAAAGAACTACCCGCTTTAAAAGAGTTAATACTAGATTGTATGAAGGCTGCGTTAGAACTACCTAATGGGGTTCCCGTTGAAGCGGAAGTGGGGGTAGGTAAAAATTGGTTAGAGGCTCATTAATCCTTTCGCTTAAAAACTGGAACAGTACTGCAGGGCTCGCCATACATGATACTTTTTACAGCGGGTCTTAGTTTTTGAGTAATCGCAATATAGGCCGACTCCCCAAAGGGTGTTTCTCCACAGCCCTTAATGACCACCCTTTGATTGGCGTAATCGGTTGGATTTATTTTTGAAATATTTTCAAGTAGTTGTTGTTCTCTTATTTTATTTTCATCACCAAAATAAACAGCGCTAACAAATGGATTCAAAGCAGAAACAATAAGCATATTGGCCCACATTGGAATAATGGCGTCCGTAGAGCAAACGATACCAACCACCTTGTCTTTGTAAATTGACCAGTCTATAGATATAAGCGCAGCACGAAATTCTTTTTCTTTTAATATTAGCTCCATGAAAAGATAGGGCTTAATATCAAACAGCACAACCTCATTCGCGGGTAGTAGGCTTGTTAAATCAATACTAACAATACCACTGTCTGCAACTTTATTATTTACTATCTCGGACATTAGTACAATTTCGCCCTATTATCAACTATGTTGGCAATTTTTTTAAGCGCAGTGCTTGTTCTAAACAACACGCTTCTTGTTCTTTGCAATAACTCTTCTTTGAAAAAAGCTGGATCTTGTGAAGAGGGTTTTGCACCAACTGCGTTTACGCTAATTACAAATACACCTGTATTTCCTGCAATAGGTTCACTTACCTTGTTAATTAATGATTTATTAAATGAAGCTCCCACTAATTTTGGCTCGTTACCCAAGCCTGGAATCATTGAATAAACAAAACCAATACTATCTGCTCTTTGAATATTAGCTCTTGCACTTGTTGATATGGTTTCAAGATTATTTCCTTTTAAGCTTGCTCTAATTTTCTCTGCTTTGTTTTTATCTCTAATAATTCCCTCTACTTGAGGTCTTGCTGCTTCAACACTAGCGGTACCTTCTTTTTCTATTCCAGAAACAGCTGCCACAAAATAAAAGTCACCCACCTCAAATGGTTCTGATACAGAATTTACTTTATTATCAAAAACCCAACGAACTGTTGTTCTTGAAGTTCCAATTCCTTGAATATCGAAATCATTAATTTTAATACCCGTTGCTGGTAAAACTTGTTTGTTAATTTTAACTGCATTCTCATTAAATGATTTTAAATCTTTTGATGAAGAAGCAAATTGAGCTGCCGCTGTGGAAGCCGCTGTTATTGTTTCATTGCTAGCTATAATTGGTTTAGAAATATAGGCAAGTTTATAGGCTGGCCCCCTTGCTGTTTGTTTTAAAACCTCTACATAATGATATCCGAAGTCTGTTTTAACAACCCCTTTTGTACCAACGGCATTATCAAATGTAAAATCATTAATAGGCAACACCATTTGAGCCTGAGGATAATAAGGATAAACGCCGCCCTTAGCTTTACTAGCTTCGTCATTAGAATATTTAAGACATAAAGCATCAAAAGAGGCGCCTCCTTTTATTGCAAGACTAATGCTATCCGCTAATTTTTTTGCAGAACTGTCATCTCTTATTTGTTGTCCTGAAGCGGGGTTAATGGTGGCGATTAATATATGTCTCATGCTTGCACTATCGGGCCATTGTTTAACCCCAATCACTTTTGCTAATCCATAGTTTTTTCCATCTAAATAAGGTCCGTATACATTTCCAATTCCACCATTAAGTATGGAATCTTTTTGAGGAACCATTAAAGATTTCTTGCTTATATAACTATTATAATATGGAATATCTGTACCCACTTTGTTTAAAAAAACAGCGGGGTCGCTTGCATTTTTAAAATCTACTTTTTGTGCAATTAAGGCATCCTTTACTATTGAGCTATCTGAGCTAGATGGGGCTGCGCTAAAACCAACATATCCTATACTTCTACTGGCCTCTTCTACTTGGTAGGCTGCAGCGTTTTCTTTTAAATAAGCTGCAATATCATTATTTGAAACCTTAATAGTACTATCTGGAATACTAGTATAAGGTACGCCCACAAATGAAATGCTTGATACGCTTGTTGTTTCTGAAAGTTGTTTTTCTGCTAACCAGGTAGGAACTTGAACACCCTTCACCACAAGTGCTTGAAATTTATTTCTAAGTCTATTTTCAATAGCAGGTTCGATATAAAACTTTTCAACTTGATTTATTTGTGTACTATTTTTTGATTTTTTTATTTGTGCAACAGCTTGTTTTGCATCGTTTACTCTAAACTCTCCCGTGTTCTTGTCGGTAAACTCTTGTTTAAAAGGAGATTCATTTCCAAATAACACATCAGTAAGTTCTTTTGAACCAACACTAATGCCTAATTTAATTTCTTCAGATTTAAACAATAGACGATCAACCTCTTGGTTCCATAAATAACCCATTAGTTGTTCTCTCTTTACACCCTGAGATTCGTAGTTTTTTAACTGTACATCTAGCTTTTCTTCAAAGTCTATCTTATTAATAATCTCTCCATTTACTTTACCAAGTGTTGTTACATCTGAACCGCCTCTTTTTCTACCAATACCATCTTGTAAGATGAAAGCAATTAAAGCAATCGCGATAATACCAAAGATGATCCAAGCACCTCTTTCTCTAATGTTCTGAATAATTGACATATATATATTATTATAGGAGGACAAAAATAATGATTTATAGCATGAAAATGGCGGTACAGACTTAGTTTTTAACTACTTAAATGGAAAAAGGGGGTATAAAAAACTAACAATAACTTGGTGGATAATTAAATTTTTGGTGGATATATGGGTTTTTTGAGTGTAAAAACCTGCATAAAAAACGTATAACCTTTTTGATTTGATATTTAAAAACAGGTTTGGCTAAAATTAACAGCAGTTTATACCCGTTAATTAACAGTGTATAATCTGTTAGTTATTATTATAAACGCAAAAATTATTAATAGAAAGGAATTTATAATACTTGCTAAATCCTTACTGCTATTACACTTTGTATATTAATTAAATTATATTATAAATTATTTTAAATAAGAGTATAAGTAAGATATTAAGATATACACAGGCGTAATAGTATTAGTTTATTTATATAAATGTATTAATACTTAATACTACAATAGAAATGCACATTCAGGTTACAAATGGATAATTTAAAATAAACTACTTTTATACAGATCAATAAAACGTATTTAAACAGCCCTATTTTAGCTAAAATAAATACTTTAAAAAGAAATTTAAAAAAATACTAAATTTATTACTAAATAAATAAATCATTGAAAATCAATAATATAAATTTAAAAAAGGGGTATCTTATAATAAAAACTAAGCTAATTAGTAAAAAAAGACTAAATAATTTAGTTTATTAACAATTTATCCCTACCTTCACATAAATATTTAAAGAAAACAGAAAACGACTAACCATGAGTAACCCAAATGTAGAAAAATTAAAAGCCTTAAAATTAACCATTGATAAAATCGATAAAGATTATGGTAAAGGCAGTGTGATGATGATGAACGAAAGAAGTCAAGAACCACAAGAAGTAATTTCAACAGGTTCAATCGGCTTAGACACCGCATTAGGAATTGGTGGTTTACCCAAAGGAAGAATTATAGAAATATACGGGCCAGAATCTTCTGGTAAAACAACAGTTGCAATACATGTAATTGCAGAAGCCCAAAAGAAAGGTGGTATGTGTGCAATCATCGATGCGGAACATGCATTTGATAGTGCTTATGCAAAAAAATTAGGAGTGGATGTAGATAATTTATTAGTATCACAACCAGATTATGGTGAGCAGGCATTAGAGATTGCAGATCGATTAATATTATCTGGTGCAATTGATGTTCTTGTTATAGATTCGGTTGCAGCGCTAGTTCCAAAGAGTGAACTAGAAGGAGAAATGGGAGATTCTAAAATGGGATTACATGCAAGATTAATGAGCCAAGCATTAAGAAAATTAACAGCAACTATTAATAAAACAAATACTATTTGCATTTTTATTAATCAGTTAAGAGAAAAAATAGGAATTGTTTTTGGTAATCCTGAAACAACAACAGGAGGAAACGCTTTAAAGTTTTATGCTTCTGTGCGCTTAGATATTAGAAGAATGGCGCAAATAAAAGATGGGGATGAAGCAATAGGAAATAGAGTAAAAGTAAAGGTGGTAAAAAATAAAGTAGCCCCTCCTTTTAGAGCCGCAGAATTTGAAATAATTTTTGGAGAGGGAATTAGTAAAATTGGAGAAATAATTGATATGGGCGTTGAGCTAGAAATTATACAAAAAAGCGGAAGCTGGTTTAGCTATGATAGCAACAAACTAGGACAGGGACGCGATTCGGTAAAAACCATTTTACACGATAACCCAGAGATGGCCAATGAAATAGAGGCAAAAATTAGAGCTAAGATTGCTTTAAAAGCAGAAGAAGCCGCCAAATAATATTTAAGATAATAAAGGGTTTTGTTTTTTAGGGTTAGTTAGTATAAACCGCATCAATTATGGTGCGGTTTTTTTATATTTATAAAAATAAAAAATTGATTTATTTATTAAGACAATTAATTCGGGCTGCGCTTTGCCTTTTTTGTGCAGAAATAAAAACAAATAATAAATCACTCTTACATCAAAAGGGCCCCTTATTAATTATAGCCAATCACCCCAACTCATTTTTAGATGCAATTATCATTGGCTCTCGTTATAACAGAAGAATCCATTTTCTTGCAAGGGGGGATGTGTTTATAAAAAAACACCACCGTTTTTTATTGGGCTTATTAAATATGATTCCAGTATATAGAATTAGAGAGGGAAAAGAATTTTTACACCTAAACCAATACGCCTTTGACACTTCGGTTAAGTTACTAAGCAAAAAAGAGGCGGTCTTGATATTTATAGAGGGGGTGTGTGTTAATAAAAATGAATTACAACCTTTTAAAAAGGGAACCGCAAGAATTTTAGAGGCAGCTCAGCAAGCTGGTTGTAACCCAATAATACACCTAGCGGGCATTGCTTATAATAACTTTAGGGGTATTGGTAAGCGCGTAAACATTAACCTTCTTTCTTTTTCTCAAAAAAGTTTAATCACCACAGCAAAAGATAGAGTCGAGTTTAACAACCAGGTTTTTAACGCACTCGCTAAATTAATTAACCCACCAACCATCCAAACAAATATCAAAAAAACCCCGCTGTATTATTTAAACCTACCCCCTTATCAACTTATAAAAAAAATAGTCGATAAAAAAACAAAAGGAACGGTGTTTTTTGATTCTGTTTTGTTTGGTCTTTTGTTTTTTACCTACCCCGTGTATCTTTTTTTAATCATCCTTTTTTTATTACTAATGGGCTTTACGCTACCAATAATTATTGGTACCTTAGTGCTAGTGTTTTTATTTAGAAACAAAACACTCGGAACATAGGAACTCTAAAAAAATTAGAATGGCAAATAATATTAGAAGACTTGAAAAAAGAAAAAATATTGCACTCATTGCACATGATAATAAAAAGAAGGATTTAATAGAATGGGCGATATACAATAAAGCATCCCTATCACAACATAATCTGGTAGCCACGGGTACCACAGGAAAGTTAATAGAAGAAGCGCTTGACCTATCAATAAAAAAATTATTAAGTGGGCCTCTTGGTGGCGATCAACAAATTGGCGCCATGATTGCAACCGGAGATATTGATGTCATATTTTTCTTTTTTGATCCAATGGAAGCACAGCCACACGATAGTGATATAAAAGCGTTATTAAGACTTACTGTAGCCTGGAACCTACCCATGGCTTGCGATAGAAGCACCGCTGATTTTTTGATCACCTCTCGTTTTATGCAAGATGTCTATGAATACGAGCTTCCCAACTACACACACTATTTAAATAGAAACATTTAATATAACTTTTAATAAATAAAAAAATGACTAAAAAATATTTTAAAAAAAGCATTCAAATTGTAAGCCTGTTTTTAATTTCTTTCTTTATCAATAACCACCACGCTATTGCACAAAAAACCATACTTGGCTTTAAAAACACAGCGCAACAAAATAAAATTGAAAAAGATTTTGATGCACAATTAAGTGCAACACGTGTTGGTCAAAATATAAAACAACTTTCATCTGTGCCACACCATCTTGGTTCTGTTGGTGGAAAATTTGTATCAGATCAAATTGCAAAAATTTTTAAAGAAGCAGGCTGGGAAACCAAAACCGAAGTGTATCAACTTATGTTTCCAACACCCTTAACACGGGTTTTGGAAATGACTGGCATAACTAATTATAAAGCAAAGCTTAAAGAAACACCTCTTAAAGAAGACGCTACTTCTGCGCAAGCCGATCAGCTACCAACTTTTAATTGTTGGAGCGCCGATGGTGATGTTTCTGCTAATCTAGTTTTTGTAAACTATGGACTTCCTGAAGATTATGAAACATTGGCTAAATATGGTATAGATGTTAAAGGCAAAATAGTCATTGCAAAATATGGACGAAGCTGGAGAGGCATCAAACCAAAAGTGGCACAAGAGCATGGTGCCATTGGTTGTTTAATTTATTCTGATCCTATTGACGATGGATATGGAGCTGGTGATGAATATCCAATAGGCGCATTTAAAAATGATCAAACTGTACAAAGAGGATCTATCATGGATATGGTTATTTATCCCGGTGATCCAACAACTCCCAATATCGCCTCAACAGAAAACGCACCAAGAGTAGACCACAACAATGCAGAAAACTTATTAAAAATTCCGGTACTTCCAATAAGCTATGGAGACGCGAGCCCTTTATTAAAAGACATGGCCGGACCGGTAGCTCCAAAAACTTGGATGGGTGGATTACCATTTGCCTATCATATTGGTCCAAGTAAATCTATGGTACACTTAAAACTAGCGTTTGATTGGAAAAAAAGACCTGGTATCAATGTGATTGCTACCATTAAAGGATCCGAATTTCCAGATCAGTGGGTGATTAGAGGAAATCACCATGATGCATGGGTGAATGGTGCAGCAGATCCTATAAGCGGAATGGCTTCTGAACTTGAAGAGGCAATTGCCATTGGTGGATTGTTAAAACAAGGATGGAGACCAAAAAGAACCTTGGTGTATTGCGCCTGGGATGCTGAAGAACCTGGCCTAATGGGCTCTACAGAGTGGGTAGAAGACCACGCAGCAGAACTTCAATCCAAAGCGGTTGCCTATATTAATTCTGATGGTAACGGACGTGGTTTTTTAGGCGTAGAGGGTTCACACGGCTTTTCAAATTTTATTACTGATATAAGCAAGAGTGTAATAGATCCAGAAACGGGTGTAACTGTTTTTGATCGACAAAAAGCAAAACGCGCAAGCGAGGCAACGAGCACACAAAGTAAAAAAGAGATTTATCAATCAACAGAATATCCATTGGGTGCAATGGGTTCGGGATCTGATTATTCTTCTTTCATTCAACACCTTGGTGTACCCTCTTTAAATGTTGGATATGGAGGAGAGGATCAAGGAGGTGAGTACCATTCTATTTATGATTCTTATGATATGTATGTTAGATTTAAAGATCCTGAATTTAAATATGGTGTAACGCTTGCGCAAACCGCAGGAAGAATTGCACTTAGATTAGCAGAAGCAGATGCACTTCAATTTGATTACAACCCGCTTCAAAAAACAATTAAGGGCTATATTACAGAGTTAATGGGCACGGTAGAACAACTTCGCGAAAAAGCAAAAGTAGAAAACGAGCTTATTAATAACAAGGCTTATATCATTGCAGCTGACCCTACAAAAAAACTAGCCACTCCAGAAAAAGTAAAAGAAGTACCCTATGTTAACTTCACACCTATATTAAATGCATTGGTGCATCTTGAATCGGCTGCAAAACAACTTGAAACTTCAAAATCAAAAGCAGATGCCAAGCAGCTTGCCGTTATTAACTCAAAAATTTATACTGCCGAACAATTGCTATTAACCAGCAAAGGGCTTCCTCGTAGACCATGGTATAAACACAGCTTGTATGCTCCTGGTTTTTATACTGGCTATGGCGTAAAGACAGTACCTGGAGTAAGAGAAGCCATTGAGCAAAAAAATTGGCAAGAAGTTATTGAACAAATTAATGAAGTAGCAGAGGCCATAGAAAAATTTTCTAGTTATTTAGATGCATTATAGCATGTAAATTTGCACATGCCTTTTCAACTACAATCCACCTATACCCCGTCGGGCGATCAGCCATCGGCCATTAAACAACTCACCGACGGGGTGGAGGAAGGAGATCGCTATCAAACACTATTGGGTGTAACAGGAAGTGGTAAAACTTTTACCATCGCCAATCTTATTCAAAACATACAGCGACCCACGCTTGTACTTACCCACAACAAAACACTGGTTGCACAATTGTATGGAGAGTTTAAACAATTCTTTCCTAACAATGCAGTTGGTTATTTTGTTTCTTATTATGATTATTATCAACCCGAAGCCTATTTACCCACCTCTGGCGTTTATATAGAAAAAGATTTAAGTATTAATGAAGAGTTAGACAAATTAAGACTACAAGCTACCGCCCAATTATTAAGTGGAAGAAGAGACATTATTATTGTTGCAAGTGTAAGTTGTATTTATGGAATGGGCAATCCAACAGAATACGAAAAAGGAATTATTAGAATTCATAAAGGAATGATTGTTTCTAGACAAGCATTTTTACATTCGCTTGTTAATAGTTTATACCACAGAACGGTAATCGAATTTGATAGAGGCTCCTTTAGAGTCAATGGAGATACCGTAGACATAAGACTACCCTATGTTGATTATGGTTATCGAATTACCTTTTTTGGAGATGAAATAGAGTCCATAGAAAGTTTAGAAATTGAAAGCGGAAAAAGAATTGAACCAATGGAAAATGCAGCCATATTCCCTGCTAATTTATACCTAGCACCCAAAGAGCTGGTTCAAGAAATTATTGCAGAAATTCAGGATGAAATGCGCGCTCAGGTGGAGTACTTTAAAAATACAGGCAAGCATATCGAAGCACAAAGATTAAAAGAAAGGGTTGAATACGATATTGAAATGATAAGAGAACTTGGCTACTGCACAGGCATAGAAAACTACTCCCGCTTTTTTGATAGACGAGTTCCAGGTACAAGGCCCTTTTGTTTATTAGATTATTTTCCAAAAGATTTTTTATGTGTAATTGATGAAAGCCATGTAACCATACCACAAATTTCAGGAATGTATGGCGGAGATAGAAGCAGAAAAATGAATTTAGTTGAATATGGTTTTAGGTTGCCAAGCGCCATGGACAATCGGCCTTTAAATTTTAATGAATTTGAAAACATGATGGGTCAATCAATTTTTGTAAGTGCAACGCCTGGAGAATATGAACTAGAAAAAACGGCCGGCTTGATCGTTGAGCAGGTGGTTCGCCCCACAGGGTTGTTAGACCCACCTATTGAAGTAAGGCCCACCAAAAACCAAATCGATGATTTATTAGATGAGATTGCCATGCAAGTAGAAAAGGGAGATCGAGTTTTAGTCACCACCCTTACTAAAAAAATGGCCGAGGAAATGGATCGCTATTTAAGTCGAATTCAGATAAAATCAAAATACATACATAGCGATATTGATGCCTTAGAAAGGGTAGAAATATTGCGTGAGTTAAGATTGGGTATTATAGATGTGCTGGTGGGCGTTAATCTTTTAAGAGAGGGACTAGATTTGCCCGAAGTTTCATTGGTCGTAGTGTTAGATGCAGATAAAGAAGGGTTTTTAAGAAATGAAAAATCATTAACTCAAACAGCTGGTAGGGCGGCAAGAAACGTAAACGGTCGCGTTATATTTTATGCAGATCAGGTAACAAAAAGCATGCAGCGTACAATAGATGAAACCAATAGAAGAAGAGACAAACAGATAAAATATAATATAGAGCACCACATTACTCCAACTACCATTGTAAAGAGCATTCAACAGGTGATGGCACAATCGGCAGTGCTTGAGATCAAAGGATATAACCCCAACCATATTAATATAAAAACGACAGATGATATGTTAATTGCGTCGGAACCTGAAATGAAGTATGATACCATTCCTAAAATCGAAAAAGCAATTGCTCAAACAAAAAAACAAATGGATAAATTTGCTAAAGCATTAGATTTTATGGAGGCAGCTAAATTAAGAGATGAAATGTTTAGACTTGAAACGCAACTTCAAAAAATGAAAAACAATTAATAAAAAAAACGATGCAAGCTTTCTTCCTATCCTTCTATAATGGACTTGTTCAAACTACATGGATAGAAATGATTGCTGTTGTTTCAGGAATTGTTTCGGTATGGTATAGTAAAAAAGAAAATATACTTGTCTACCCTACTGGTTTGTTAAATACCACTATCTATATTTATATTAGTGTTAAAGGACACTTATTGGGAGAGGCAAGTGTAAATTTGTACTATACCGTTATGAGTTTATATGGATGGTATTTATGGACGAGGGTAGATCCAAATAAACAGACTATTATCTTACAAATAACAAAGAGTACCGTAAAAGATTGGCGAAATCAGTTATTATTTTTTGTAGGGTTTTACATTGTTATTTATTTTTCATTGCTGTTTTTGAAAAGAGAATTTGCCCCCGAAGCCATTCCTTGGGCAGATGCACTGGCTAGTGCGTCTGCTTATACAGCGATGTGGTTGATGGCAAGAAAAAAAGTAGAGAGTTGGTTTTGGTGGATCATTACCAATATGGCTTCCATTCCATTGTATTTTAGTAAGGGATATGCTTTTACAAGTGTACAATTTATTATTTTGCTAATCTTAGCCATAGCGGGTTGGAGCTCTTGGCTTACTAAAGCAAATACAAATAACAGTCATGCCTAATCAAAGCCAATTAAAAAAAATTGTAGTATTGGGTCCAGAGTCTACTGGAAAATCAACTTTGTGTAAGCAGTTGGCCAATCATTATAGGGCCATTGACTGCGAAGAATATGCAAGACAATATTTACAAGAAAATGGAACAAAATACAATTACGAAGATTTATTAACCATAGCAAAGGGTCAATTAATATTAGAAGAAGCCGCCATCCAAAAAGCAACTATTGCATCTCAAAAAAATCAAAAGAACAAAATTATAATTGATACGGACATGTATGTAATGAAGGTATGGAGTGAATATGTTTTTAACAACTGCCATCCTTTTATATTGGAACAAATTAACAGCAGAAAATATGATTTTTATTTACTTTGTAATGTAGACTTACCATGGGCTCCAGACGAAATGAGGGAATATCCAGATGAAAAACCAAGACAAGAATTATTTTCTATTTATAAGGATCTTTTAATAAATCAAAACACACCCTGGGGAATTGTTAATGGTCTAGATAAAAATAGACTTAATAATGCCATTCAATTAATAGACGCAGCGTTAGATTAATTTTTTAGCAAGGCGACTATATCCTCATCGGTTTCTATATTATTCATCTCTCTTAAAATTTGAGGATAGCGCCAGGCAACCCTACTCGTCATAGGATTGACTGTAAATTTTTTAGGATTAGGTAGTCCAGCAATAATCATAGCAGCTTCCTCTCTTGTTAATTTTTTGGCTGATTTATGAAAATAATATCGTGCAGCAGCCTCCATTCCAAAGCAGCCCGGCCCAGTTTCTATGACATTTAAATATACTTCTAAAATTCTTTTCTTTCCCCAAACAAATTCAATTAAAAAGGTAAAATATATTTCAGGAAGCTTTCTTATATACCTGCTTATTCCTGCGCCTTGCCACAAAAAAACATTTTTTGCAGTTTGTTGGGTAATGGTACTAGCACCACCCCCTATTGGAATTTTTGATTTTTTCTTTTTCTTAGGGTGTAAACTTTTTTCAATGGCATCCCAATCAAAACCCATGTGATCGGTAAAGGACTGATCTTCACTTGCAATGGCTGCTAACTTAATATTGTAAGACAACTCATTCCAAGAAACATAATCTCTTTTTAAACCTAAACCAAATGCGTTTGTAAATTGTGTGATCGTAATAGGCGGCTCAAAGAACTTTGTGATGAACACATAGCTTAGAGAGCTTAGTAATAAATAAAAAAGAATACGTCGTAATTTTTTTAACACAAACGACAATTTATAATGTTTCTACAGTATATCTTTTTCCAATGGGCCTATAATTTGGATTAGATTTATGTATCAATGCGCCACTTACCCATGATAATGCGCCGCCAAATAATTTTGAAAGATTGTCTTTTGCAAAAAGTGGGTCTTTATTGGATAAAGAATTAATCACATTAAGTCCTATATACCCAATACCCGCAGTTTTCAAAAAAAGGCCATTGGTAAAAACACTATTAAAATGTCCCTTTTCTTTCGGAAAGGCAATGATCTCATTAATATGAAATGCTAATTTTCCAAGTTTCAAGGTATCCTCTCCATAGGTTCCATATACAGTAATGATAGACTGTAATGCAAATTGGTTAATTTGAATAGAGTCATTTTTTATCCAATCAATATATCCAGTCAACCATTGTTGATTGCTAAATTCAAAATTAATATAATCTCCAGCGGTATAAGAATGCACCACCACACCATGGTCTTTTAACATTAAAATATGGTTCTCTTTTGAATTAGTTTGAGCCATTCCATTGGCGACAACCAAAAGGCAAAATAAAAAGGATATTATTATTTTCATATTCACTTAAGCAAATTACGATTTTATGTTTAAATTATTTCATTAATTAAACAAACAAATAAAGCATGTAGACTGCCTCTATTTGTAATTCAATGCACCATAAAACAGTACTGCACTAAAAATTAAAATGATTAAACCTGAAACTCGATTAATATAAATCATATTTTTTTCGGTTAACCTAGGCCTTAGTTCACCTGCCAAAGCCACTTTCACCAAATCAGACAACAATACAAATAATAAACAAGTGCCAAAAACAATCAATTTATAATTTAATGGACTATTTGTTTCGACGGCACTCACTCCTATAGCAGCTGTCCAAGCAAACCAAAATAAAAATACACTTGGATTTAAAGTATTCATAAAAAATCCAGAAGCAAAAATGGCTATCAGGTCTCTCTTTCTCATTACCTTATCTTTATCTTCTACCCCTGGCTCAAATTTAATTTTTTTTAAAAATAAGGTATACAAACCCATCAATAATAAAAAACCCGCACCCGCCATCGCAATCATTGCCTTATGAGTTAATAAAATAGCAAATAGGGTAGTAAAAATATTACAAATTGTTAATAGAGTAATATCACTCGCAGACACACCTGCTACAAAAATATAGCCAGCTTTTCGGCCATTGGTTAAGCTTTGTTTTAAAATGGCAAAAATTACAGGACCAATAGAAATACTTAATACAAACCCAAGGAGCAATCCTTTTAATAGTGGTGCAATCATGTTATATACTTGAAATAAATAACTTCCAATCCCTTAACAGATCTCCCTTGATCACCCTTGGAAACTTGTGCTGACCACCAATTTTACCCTTGGCTTTAAGAAATGTCATAAACACTTCTTCTTTTAATACTGTGACAGAAATCTCTTTTAATGCTGATTTTCTTTCAATGGCATAATCGTCATTTAATTCAATTAGTTTTTCGTCAATCTTATTTGCTAATAAATTGACATTTACATTTTGATCACAAGCAATATACCAATGATGTCCAAAAAAACTACCCACAGGCACACCTGATACACAGTATTCCGGAATAGATAAATTTAATTCCTCACTCACCAACTGAATGGCTTTATTCATATTATCTACACTTAAATGTTCACCTACTAAACTTAAAAAATGTTTAGTTCTACCTGTTATAATTATTTCAGCATTGTTTTTGTCAATAAAACGAACTGTATCTCCAATTAAATAACGCCATGCACCAGCCGTAGTACTAATTAAAATGGCATAATCTTTTCCCTCCTCAATCTCATGAATTAAAAGGGTTTCTGGATTTTCAATCATGTCTCCATTCGCATCAAAATTAATATCGTCAAAAGGAACAAACTCAAAAAAGATATGTTGGTTAAAAGAAAGTTTCATTCCTTTCGCACCTTGTTTATCCTGCCAAGCAATAAAACCTTCACTGGCCAAATAGGTTTCTACATAAGATATTGGTTTTCCTAATAATTTTTCAAATCCGTGTTTATAAGGTTCAAAACTTACTCCTCCATGAACAAAAAAAGCTAGATTAGGCCATAGTTCATGAATATTATTTAACTTATATTTTTCAATGACCATTTCAATACACATTTGAATCCAAGCCGGCACGCCTACTATAAAACCAATATCCCATTGAGGTGCTTTTTCGACTATCTCAATTAATTTTTTATTCCAATCTCTTTCTTTTGCTATTTTTTTTCCTGGCTTATAAAAGGGCTGAAACCAAAAAGGTGCTTTTTTGGCTGTAATACCACTTAAATCACCAGCATAATATCCAGGCCCTTTTTGTAAATCGGTACTACCACCAAGTGTTAGCCACCCTTTTCCAATGGAAGCTAGTGGCACATCTTGATAATTAAACAAACTTATTAGTTGTTTAATCATAATAATTTTATTGCCTCTTAATAAGTCGTTGGTGATAGGAATGTATTTACTAGCCGACTCGCTTGTACCACTACTTAATGCAAAATATTTTATTTTACCTGGCCAGCAAATATCTTGTTTGCCTTCTAGGGTTAAATGCCACCAATCATTATAAATTTTATTGTAATTATAAGTAGGCACATTATTTTGAAAGGTTTTACCCGGGTGCTTACTCAGTAAAATAGTATTGAAATGAAAGGCTTGCCCAAAGGCCGTATATCTTGCGCGGCGCAATAGTTTCTTTAGCACACGCAATTGGGCTCTTTTTGGACTTCTTGGTGGAATTCCTAAGGCCTTGTTTATATTTTTCGGCAAGTTAATCTCAAAAATAGGCATCTACAGATTCGGGTTTAATTTTTAAAAGATTATCTGCAAAAATAGGAATGTTATTCGACCAAACGAACCTACTTTTGCCTATGATTAAAAATACATTATTAAACGCAGTAGAGGAAGGAGGCAAGGTATTACAACAGTTTTTTAACGGTTCTTTTACAATCGAAAGCAAGACTTCTTTAAACGACTTGGTTACCGAGGCTGACCATGCTTCTGAAAAAGCAATTTTTAAAGTTATTCAAGACGCTTATCCAACCCATTTTATTTTAAGTGAAGAAACAGGAGAAATTAAACAGGAATCAAATATTAAGTGGATTATTGATCCCATTGATGGTACCATTAATTTTGCCAATGGAATTCCCATTTGTTGTGTAAGTATAGGGGTAGAAGAAAACGGTAAGATGATTTTAGGTGCCGTATACAATCCTATGATGAACGAACTTTTTGTAGCAGAGCGTGGAAAGGGTGCTACTTTAAACAGAAAAAAAATTGAAGTAAGCACCAAAGATAATTTATTAAGTAGTTGTTTGGTTACTGGATTCCCCTATCAATATTTAGATGCAGCCAATGGCCCACTTCAAATTTTTGATAAGTTAATACGCAAAGCCATTCCTGTAAGAAGATTGGGAAGCGCAGCGATTGATTTGTGTTGGACTGCTGCAGGAAGATTTGACGGATTTTACGAACACAAACTACAAGCATGGGATAGCGCTGCTGGATTTTTAATGGTAGAAGAAGCTGGAGGTAAAGTAACCGACTTGGGTGGGAACCCCTACAGCCCCTATCAACCGGGCATTATAGCTACTAATGGAAAAATACATGATCAATTATTAGCCGTTATAAAAGGTGGAAATTTATAAATTATTTTATGTCAACAGAAAGAACAGAAATAGACAAATTAGGTGAGTTTGGTTTAATAGAACATCTTACCGAAAATTTTGAAACACAAAATGCCTCTACTATTTTATCCATAGGCGATGATGCAGGGGTAATTGACCACTTTGGAAAACAAACAGTCATCACCACAGATTTACTTATCGAAGGCGTACATTTTGATTTAATGTATACCCCATTGAAGCACCTTGGTTATAAGTCGGTGGTGGTAAATTTAAGTGACATCTATGCCATGAATGCGCAACCAACACAAATCACTTTAAGCATTGCTTTTAGCAATCGTTTTAGTTTAGAAGCCCTTGAAGAATTTTATGAAGGTGTAAATATTGCTTGTGAAAAGTATAATGTAGATTTAATTGGTGGAGACACTTCTACTTCTCAAAAAGGATTTATTATTTCTGTAACCGCATTGGGTGAGGTTGCACCAGATAAATACATAAAAAGAAGTACTGCTGAAAGTGGCGATCTGCTGTGTGTTTCAGGCGATTTGGGTGCAGCATTTTTAGGGCTCACGCTGATGGAAAGAGAGAAAAAAATATTTATAGAGCATCCACAAATTCAACCTAATCTAGAAAACGAAGACTATATCGTTGGTAGATTGTTAAAACCAGAAGCTCGAAAAGATATTTTAGAGTTATTAGAAAATCAAAACATTGTTCCTACTGCCATGATGGATATTAGCGATGGTTTGAGTAGTGAGGTATTGCATTTGTGTAAGCAAAGCAATTTAGGTTGTAGAATTTACGAAGAAAAAATTCCTATTCATGAAGCAAGTCGTGCAGCAGCATTTAAATTTGGATTAGATCCAACCGTTTGCGCATTAAATGGAGGTGAAGATTACGAACTTATTTTTACGATGAAGCAATCAGATTATGATAAAATTACTTTACAAGAAGAGATAAGTGTAATAGGCTATATGTGTGATAAAGAAGAAGGCGCCAAGTTAATCACCAAAGGAAAAAACTTATTTGATATCACTGCACAAGGTTGGAATGCGTTTGGAAAATAAAGTAGGAACCATCAGCTGAAATTTTAAGCTACAATCATTTTTATAATTCGTCGATCTGCGTTTAAACAAAGTAGGTCTGCTTTTCCACCAATTTCAATACTGCCTATAATTTCTTTTTGTTGCATTACTTTGGCTGGATATACGCTACACATTCTAATGGCTTCTCCCAATTCTAAGCCAACATTATTCACTAAATTATTTACCGATTTTAATTGGGTCAATGCCGATCCGCTTAAAATTCCCTCGCTTTCATATTTGTCTCCTACTAAATGATGTTGATATAGGCCGGTTGTAGTGGTGGCCACTGCATCAGTAATACAAAACAATCTATCACCCATTATTTTTTTAGCAATTTTAATGGCAACAAAATCTACATGGTAACCATCCGCCACCAAACTACACATTGCAGTGGGATGATTAAAGAGTGCACCCACCATACCAGGTGCTCGGTGTTGTAAACCACTCATTGCGTTGTATAAATGAGTTCCTACTGTAATACCGTTGTTTAAAAACTGGGTAGCTATTTCATAACTAGCATCTGTATGTCCTGCAGAAATGACAATATTGTTTTTTTGAATCAATTCAATAATTTTTTCATCTACTACTTCGGGTGCAATCGTAATCATACCTATATTTCCTTCTGCGTATTGTATCATTTCTGCAACTTCTTGATAAGTAGGTGCATGAATGATGTCTGCTTGATGCGCACCTTTTTTTGATACATTGATCCATGGACCTTCAATATGTAATCCCATACAACCCTTGCCCCCAGAAGCTTTATAAGCTTTTACTGCATCAATGGTTTTTAAAATAATTTCATGGCTTTGGGAAGCAATAGTAGGTTGAAAATAGGCGGCACCGCCTGCTAGGCAATATTTATAAATTTTTTCAATGGTATCGGCTTCAGGAAATTCTGATAGTTATTTATTTTCTGCACCATAAATTTGTAGATCAATTAAAGTGGGGACTACCAAGGGCATGCTATTGTTAGCGTCATATCCTAGATTACTAATACTTAATATTTTTCCATTTTCAATTGCAATAACTACTTCTGTTAGCCATGCTGATCCTGTAAATAATTTTTGTGCCGATATACTAGTGATCATAAAATTTATGCGTGTTTGTAATTATTGAATATGAAAAAAATCGGCATCTTTCCAAAAAGGAAATTGAGTACGCGCGTTGGTTATTTCTTCTTTTTGCAAGGTAATTGTAAAAACATCTTCTTCGTAAGCGCAATGGTAGAGGACTTCTCCAAGGGGCCCAACAATTAAAGAATCGCCACTATGCGCTATATTATTTCCATCTATCCCCACGCGATTTACGCCAATAGTTACACATTGATTTTCAATGGCTCTTGCAGTAAGCAATGTTTTCCAAGCGTGATTTCTTTTTTCAGGCCAGTTGGCCACATACAAAAGTACATCGTATTCTGATGCTTCTCCTTTGCTCTGTCTTGCCCAAACTGGAAAACGTAAATCGTAGCAAATCTGTAAATTTATTTTCCAACCTTTAACACTTGCAATTAATCTTTTATTTCCAGGAGTATAATGTTGATCCTCTCCCGCATAAGCAAATAAATGCCTTTTATCATAATAACCTAATTCGCCATTGGGTAACATCCAAATCAATCGATTAAAAAACTTATTATCTTCTTTAATAATTAAAGAACCAGTAATAATTGCTTTCTTGGATTCTGCCAATCGTTTCATCCAATCAATGGTAGGCCCATCCATGGTTTCGGCATACTTTTCGGGTTGCATGCTAAATCCAGTAGTAAACATTTCAGGTAAAACTATAATTTCTGTATACTGCTCGATGCCCATAATTTTTTGGGCTAAATTCGCAAGGTTAGCGCCTTTATCTTCCCAAACTAAATTGGTTTGAATGATAGAAAAACTGAGTGTAGACAAAGCTTTATAATTTTACTTCTTTCCTAAAGATACAATATTCAAATAAAAAAATTACTTCTTGTTTAATCCCTGTAAAATAGGCATAATCAGTGCAGACTCAAAGCCACGTTGGTTTAAAAAAGAATTGGTTTTTGCCATACGGCTCATGCTCCTTTCGCCTTTTAAAGAATTCCATTTTTTGGTAGCCAAGTGGAGCAATGTTTTTTTATACGCCTCTTCCTCAATGCTGTTAAGCGCCTTTTTTATATTCACTGGACTAACTCTTTTTTGTTGAAGGGCGTATTTAATTTTTTGTTTACCCCATGCTTTAATTCTAAAATGACCCCCCGCGAAACTTTCAGCAAACCTTGCCTCATTTAAAAAATTATCACTGATTAAATCTGCGATTATTTCCTCCACTTCGTCTTTGGTCATACCCAACTCATATAGTTTATCACGGACCTCTTGTTGCGCCCTTTCTTGGTAGGCACAAAAATGCCGAATCCTTTGTATAGCTTGCTCCTTGCCTATTCTAATTTTTTGCATTTTGTCGATAAGAATGTCAATAAGAAATGCTAAAATAGCTTTTTAATCTTAAGATTTTGCATTAGTTTCGTTAGTGTTATTAAGGTTAATTTTGATGACCCAAGTACCTAATAAAAAATAAAACCATCGAGTATTATGAAATTTATAGTTTCTTCCTCTTCCCTTTTAAAACACCTTCAACAAATTTCTGGTGTTATTAATACCAATACAGTTTTACCTATTTTAGAAGATTTTTTATTCGAGATAGAAGATAAAAAGTTGAATATTGTGGCTACTGATTTAGAAACGGTAATGCGCGTACAAATGGATGTAGAAAGCAAAGCAAATGGCCGTGTTTGTATTCCTGCAAAAATCCTCATAGATTCTTTAAAAAATATTGCTGATCAACCACTCACTTTTAATATTGATAAAAATTACGGAGTAGAAATTACAAGTGATAATGGAAAATATAAAGTAATGGGAGAAAACCCAGATAATTTTCCTAAAGAACCAACAGCAGATGATACCACTGGTTTTAATATGACAAGCACAGGCTTATTAACAGCTATCAACAAAACTTTATTTGCGGTAAGTGGTGATGATTTAAGACCAGCCATGACGGGGGTGTTTTTTGAATTATCAAAAGAAGGTGTACAATTCGTAGCTACAGATGCGCACCGCCTGGTAAGGTATAAGAGAACAGATACAAAGGCAAAACAAAACGCCTCTTTCATTGTACCTAAAAAGCCATTGAACTTATTAAAAAATGCATTGCCAGATAATGAAGACCCCATTACCATTAGCTTTAATAGCAATCATTTATTTGTAGATCATGGTTCCACTCAATTAATATGCCGTTTAATTGATGCGCGCTTCCCTGATTATAAAGTGGTTATTCCAGCAGACAACCCATATCGTTTAACTGTAAATAAACATGATTTTCAAAACGCATTGCGTCGTGTAAATGTATTCAGTAATAAAAGCACCAATCAAGTGGCTTTAAATATTACTGGAAATGAATTACAGATGGCTGCGCAAGACATTGACTTCAGTTTTGAAGGAAATGAGCGCATGAGTTGTGAATATCAAGGTGAAGACATTCAAATTGCATTTAATGCAAAGTTTTTAATTGAAATGCTAAGCGCTGCTGATACAGATGAAGTGTTTCTTGAATTATCAACCCCAAGTAAAGCTGGATTGATTAAGCCATCAGAACAAGCCCCTGGCGAAGACCTTCTTATGTTGGTGATGCCATTAATGTTAAATAGCTAATCCCTATCCTATAGAGGCGAAGTAAAATTCGCTATGTTTTCAATAAAACCCGCTGGCCCAATCAATGGAACATCGGGTTTTTTATTTACATTTATACCCTAATAATATTGCTATGCTTGACACTATAAAAAATTATTTTGAACACATACCAAGCTCACATAGAGCCTTGTTATTAGCAGGGGGAATTACCTTTTTTTGGTTGGTGGAAATTGCAGTACCCTTATTTAATTTTAAATACAATAAGTTTAAACATGCGGGCCTGAATTTATTTTTTACTTTCACCACCATTGTTATTAATTTTTTATTTGCATTGATAATGGTAAAAGCGAGTGATTGGACAGTTAACCAAAACTTTGGACTACTTCATATCATACAATTAAGCCCTTGGGTAGAAGCTATTACAGGCTTATTATTATTAGATTTTATTGGCGCTTATTTAGTGCATATGATAGAACATAAAGTAAAATTTTTATGGAAATTTCATATGGTGCATCATGCCGATACACAGGTAGATACTACTACTGGCAATAGACATCATCCGGGAGAGTCGGTGGTAAGAGCGGTGTTTGCTATTTTGGCTGTACTTGTTTTAGGCACACCTATCTGGATGGTAATGGTCTATCAAAGTTTAAGCGTAGTCTTAACTCAATTCAATCACGCTAACATTAAAATACCAAGATGGTTTGATCAAAGTTTTGGCTATATTATTGTCTCTCCAAATATGCACAGAATACATCATCATATTACGCGTCCTCAAACCGATAGTAATTATGGAAATATATTTTCTTTCTGGGATCGTTTATTAGGCACCTATAATTATACACCCATGAGTGAAATTACTTACGGGCTTGATGTAATGGACAATTCAAAAGACAAGTCAATTGCTTATCAACTAAAAGCGCCGTTTGATAAATCGATAAAATCAGATTACTAATCTAGTTTTAAAAGATAAATAAGATAAAAAAATAATGACTAAAATTGGCGCCTTTATTCCTGCCCGCTACGCGGCCACACGCTTTCATGCGAAATTAATGCAGCCTCTTGGAGACAAAACTGTCATTAGACATACTTATGACAATACATTGGCGACTGGCTTATTTGATGAAGTATACGTAGTTACTGATAGTTCCATTATTTATGATGAAATTACTTCACATGGTGGGAAGGCAATTATGAGTAAAAAAGAACATGAAAGCGGATCAGATAGAATTGCGGAAGCCATAGAACATTTAACAATAGATATTGTGGTGAATGTACAAGGTGATGAACCTTTTGTAAAAAAAGAACCTCTTGAAAAATTAATTACTGTTTTTAAAGAGGATACAGTGCAAGTAGCATCACTTATGCAAGCATTAACTAATACTGAATTAATTGCCGACCCTAATTATGTAAAAGTAGCGGTTGATAAAAATTCAAACGCATTGTTTTTTTCACGCAGCGTTATTCCTTATGCAAGAGATACTGAATTTGCCATTACTTATTTTGAACATATTGGCGTGTACGCCTTTAAAAAACAAGCCCTACTTGATTTTACTAATTGGCCCATGTCCCCATTAGAAGCGGCTGAAAGAATTGAATGCCTTCGTTATTTAGAAAATGGAGTGTCTATCAAAATGGTGTTAACCAATTATATGGGTGTTGAAATTGATACCCCCGAAGATTTAATTAAGGCCGCTAAGTTGTTATAGATAGCAAATAGTTCATTATAAAAATTACAACTTTATCCTTTACAATCTATTTCTTAATAACTAACTTTGTACAATTAATTCCAGTTTCATTATCAATAATTAAAAAGACATGCAGTTTCGTAATTTTAAAATGGTCGACTATGTGGTATATGGCCGTGGTTCATTTAATCAAGTAGATGAAATCATTGCACCTCATCGTAAGGGGAATTTTCCCATGATATTTTTTTTAGACCATTTTTTTGTGGGCAAACCACTGGCTGGCAGAATACCCTTAAGAGGGAAAGACAAGATTGTATATGTAGATGTGACCCATGAGCCTAAAACAAAACAAGTTGATGCGCTGGCTGCAGAATTAAAAGCAGAGTTTGGAGAAGTGAGTGGTATCATTGGCATAGGTGGTGGTTCTACTTTAGATTTAGCGAAAGCAGTTTCTTTGATGATGACCAATCCAGGGTCTTCTGCAGACTATCAAGGCTGGGACTTAGTAAAATTACCTGGTGTATATAAAGTAGGTATTCCTACCTTAAGTGGAACTGGCGCCGAAGTGAGCCGCACCACTGTATTAACAGGACCTACACGTAAGCTAGGCATGAACTCCGATTTTACCCCCTTTAATCAAATTGTATTGGATCCTGAATTAACAAAGAACGTTCCAGCGAATCAACGTTTTTATACAGGCATGGATTGTTATATACACTGTATTGAAAGTTTAGAAGGAACTTTTTTAAATGAGTTTAGTAAAAGTTATGGAGAAAAAGCCTTGGACTTATGTCAAAAAATATTTGTTCATAAGGACAAGTGGGATGAAGAAAGCGACGATCAATTAATGATGGCTTCCTTTGCAGGAGGCATGAGTATAGCTTATAGTCAAGTAGGAGTAGCGCATGCAGTAAGTTATGGCCTAAGTTATTTATTAGGTACCAAGCATGGCATTGGAAATTGTATTGTGATGAATCATTTGGAAGAATATTATCCCGCAGGAGTAAAAGAGTTTAAATATATGGTGGAGAAAAATAAGATTGAAATTCCTACTGGTATTTGTGCTAATTTATCTGAAGAGCAATTTGATACCATGATTAATGTATCTCTAGGCATGAAACCTTTATGGGAAAATGCATTGGGCCCTAATTGGGAAAGCAAGATAAGTCGAGAAAAATTGAGAGCGCTTTACGGAAAGTTGTAACAGAATAAAAGTTCGAAAAATTTTAATTTTTTGAACAAAATCATTAGAAGGTATATTTAGAAGGCCTTATATTTAATTAAGGCCTTCTAAATTACTACTCAGCCTCGGCTACTACTTCTTTTACTTCGGGTATCATGCGCTTCATCATGCCTTCAATACCTGCTTTTAAAGTAACCATACTAGAAGGGCATCCGCTGCAAGAGCCTTGCAACATTAAATTTACAATGCCCTCATTATAACTTTTAAATTGTATTGCACCACCATCCATTTCTACTGCGGGCTTTACATAATTTTCTAATAATTCTTTAATACGCTTCACTACATCATCATCATCTGCGTTAACGGTATTGCTAGCTTCTTGTTTAATTTTGGCTATTTCTTCTTCATTCACCACTACACCACCTGCTTCTAAATATTCTTTTAAAAATGTTTTAATGGTAGGAATTACATCCTGCCAATCATCTTGGTCTGAATTTTTGGTAAGCGTTATAAAATTACTTGCTATAAAAACACTTTTAATAAAAGGAAAACTAAATAATTCTTTTGCCAAAGGAGAAGCAATCGCTAAACTTTCATCTGCTATATCGATACTTTTTCCAGGGTACAATAGCTTGTTGGCCACAAACTTCATCGTTTCTGGATTAGGGGTCATTTCTGTATAAATACTTACAATGGTATTGCCTGTGGTAATCATAATTTCTCTTTTTGGTAGAATTGACTACAAAATTAATCAAAAATGACAGGTTGTAACTCGCAATAAGCCCCCTAAGGCTTTATTTTTCCGATATCGAAAGGTATTTTAGGGTACAATACTAAGCTTGGCGTAGTTAAGCATGATCTTTTTTTCGCCATTTTTATCAAATAGGATTACCGCAATTGGATTGTGTGCAGAGCCTTCAATTTCTTTAATGACACCAAATCCAAACTTTTGATGTTCAATTTTGAAACCTGCCTCTAAGGCCGATGGGTCACATGGCGTAAAATTGGCAGAAGGAATATGATTCTTATTGAGTGTATGAGGTGCCACCACTGGTAAGTAGCTAGGCTTACTACCTTCTGTTTTTTTACTACTACTCTTTTCTGGGTCATTCCAAGTTTTATTGTTTCCCCCATGCATTCTATCATAAGCGGATCCCCAGCCAGCGCTTTGGTTTCGAGCCCCACCACCAGAACTAGTTTTATCAATCTGGTCTTCGGGCATTTCATCTATAAATCTGCTAGGGTCGTTTTGCACCAATTGACCATATCTGTAACGGGTATTGGCATAGGTGAGCCACAAATGCTTTTTAGCGCGCGTAACAGCCACATAAAATAATCTTCTTTCTTCTTCTAATTCTTCACGTGTATTTACACTCATCCCACTAGGAAATAAAGATTCTTCTAGTCCCACCAAAAACACACAAGCAAATTCCAATCCTTTTGCAGCGTGAACGGTCATTAACTTTACAGTATCCTCATTACCAGTATCATTGTCCGCATCTGTAATCAAAGTAATTTGTTGTAGATAAGCGCCCAAACTAATATCACCTAATTCGCCATCTTCATTGCTAGGGCTTTCTGTCCATTCTTTAATAGAGTTCAATAATTCTTGAATGTTTTCATAACGTGCTAACCCTTCCGTAGATTTATCTGTAAATAATTCTTTTACCAAATTGGTATGTTTACCCACTTGAACAGCTACGTCATACGCATTGTGTTTGGTGAGTTGATTTTGAAAATACTTAATCATTGTAACAAACTCTTCAATGGCTGTGAGTGTACCAGCCTTAAAACCAAAACTTTTTGCTTTTTCCAATACTTCAAAAAAAGTAATATTTTGTTCACCTGCTATCACCAAACACTTTTCCATGGTGGTTTTTCCAATACCTCGTGCAGGATAATTAATGATTCTTTTTAAACCTTCTTCATCTTTAGTATTTACGATAATGCGTAAATAAGCGATGTAATCTTTAATTTCTTTTCTTTGATAAAAGCTAAGCCCCCCATAAATTTTATAAGCTATACCTGTTCTTCTTAAGCTTTCCTCAAAGGATCTACTTTGCGCATTGGTACGATATAAAATAGCAAAGTCCTTGTTGTAAAAATGATTTCGTAGTTTATTTTCTTGTATGGCATCGGCTACAAACTTTCCCTCATCATTATCAGTCATCGTGCGTACCAATTTTATTTTATCACCTGCCTCGTTTTCGGTCCACAATTCTTTTGGTATCTGTCCGATATTATTTTTAATCACATGATTCGCAACACCAATAATAGATTGACTACTTCTATAATTTTGTTCTAGTTTAACTAGTTTCACATCATCATAATCTTTTTGAAACTGTAAAATATTTTCAATGGTAGCACCGCGGAAACTATAAATACTTTGCGCATCATCACCCACCACGCATAAGTTTTCATGTACAGCAGCAAGTAGCTTTGCAATTTGATACTGCACTGGATTGGTATCCTGGTACTCGTCAATTAAAATATATTTAAACTTATGCTGGTATTTATGTAACACCTCGGGGTAGTTATTTAATAACTCGTGCATTTTAAAAAGCAGGTCATCAAAATCCATGGCTCCATTTTTAAAACAACGAGCTGCATAGCTAGCATAAATTTCTGCAATGGCTGGTCGGTTAGATCTTGCATCTTCTTGTTTTAAAAAAGTGTCTACCGCATATTCGGCTGGACCCACCAATGCATTTTTTGCAGCTGAGATTCGGTTGTGTACAATATTGGGCTTGTATAATTTATCATCTAAGCCCATATCGTTGACCACAGCTTTAATCACTGAGCGTGAATCGTCTGTATCATAAATGGTAAAGCTTTTTGGATAACCAAGCTTATCTCCCTCAGCTCTTAATATTCTTGCAAATACACTATGAAAAGTGCCTATATATAAATTACGCGCATCTGTATTTCCTAAAGCTTTTTCGACACGCTCTTTCATTTCTGCAGCAGCCTTGTTCGTAAAAGTAAGGGCTAAAATATTAAAAGAATCAACTCCGCTATGCATTAGATGGGCAATACGTGTAGTTAACACTTTTGTTTTGCCACTGCCCGCACCCGCAATAATCATCAATGGGCCCTTCGTGTGTAAAACAGCCTCTAATTGTTTTTCATTTAACCCATTTAAATAAGCTTCTTGCATGGGGCGAAGATACACTCAAGTTGCTTGATTATAGATGGCGGTGGAAAACTAAAACAAGAAAAAGTGTACCAAAAAAGAAACCCCCCTCGATGGTTCGAAGGGGGTCAAATTTATTGAAACTAATTTAGCATCTACTCCTATTTAGGAATAGCGTCTTAAACTATTTTTTCTCTAATAATTTAAAGAATTGATCTAATTGAGGAAGAATTACAATTCTTGTTCTACGGTTAGCCGCTCTGTTTTCTGAAGTATTGTTTTCAGCAATTGGCATGTATTCGCTTCTTCCAGCTGCAGTCATACGCTTAGGGTCAATGCCATAAGTTTCTTGTAATACACGTACAATAGTAGTAGCACGCTTCACACTCAAATCCCAGTTGTCTTCCATAAGGTTACCATTACCAATTAATTGTTTAGAATCAGTATGACCTTCTACCATAAATTCAATAGCTGGTTGAGCAGCCAAAACCTTAGCTACTTTACCTAATACTACTTTAGCTTTATCTGTTATATTAAAGCTACCACTCTTAAATAATAATTTGTCAGAGATGTCTACATACACCACTCCTTTTTCTACTTTTACATTGATGTCACCATCATTTAAGTCGCCAATCGCGCCTTTCAAGTTCATCACTAAGTTCATATTGATAGAATCTTTACGCGCCATAGAGCTTTGTAAACCTTGAATGTATAAGTCTTTAGCACCAATATTGTCTAATGATTTTTTAATGCTTTCTGCTTGAGCACCTGTTACAACAGACATATCTTTAAGTTGACTTAAAACAACATTATTATTTGATTTTAAGAAATCAACTTGTTTGTTTAAATCATCAATGATTGATTGTAATGATTTTGTTTTTTCACCTGCTTTTTCAGCATCACTTTTGCTTTTACTGATGGCATCTTGTGCGTCACGGTATTTTCCTTGTAAATCTGCATAAGCACCGTTCAATTGACCGTATTTTGCTTCTGCTTCTTCTAATTTTTTAGGACTAACACAAGAATAAGCACCCATACTAAAAATAGCAAGCGCTAAAAGAATTTTACTTTTCATATTTTAATTGTTTATTTAAAGAATATTTATTTGCTCTAGGCTAAAACAAAAATACTAATATAGTTTAAATGGTAAAGCAATATTTTGTTAAAGCAAGGCTAGTTGACTATGTCTTCAGTGATCCCTAAATTAGGTATATATCCTTTAAAATCCTTGAAAAATTGTATAATTTTTTGCATATCCGCTTTTTCAATGTCAGAAACAAAAAAGGGCTCTGCAAAAACTACCCTTTTACTTGGAAAATCTAATCCCACCATCACTATGGGCACGTTGGCGTTTTTGGCAATATGATAAAAGCCAGATCGAAGTTTGGTCACTTTTTTACGCGTTCCTTCTGGAGACAAAGCCAGGTGAAAACGTTCTTTTTTATTAAAAAGGGTTACAACTTGGTCAACCATATTTTGTTTTTGAGCACGATCTACGGGGTAAGCACCAATATAATGTAAGAACCAGCTAAAGGGTGGCCAAAAAAGTTCACTTTTTCCTAAAAAACGAACAAATTCTAAATGCATTTTTTTACGAATACCTAATCCCAAAAAAAAATCAACACTATGGGTATGGGGAGCTACTATTAGTATAGACTTAGGCAACTCAAAATGAAATTTGCCTACTATTTTCCAACCTCGAACAGTAAATAGCCACCAAGTAAGTAATTGTTGCATAAATGATAAAAAGTAAAGTTAAAGAAAAATGACAACTATTAAATAAGGAACTGAATTACTTATATAGCTTTTCAATTAACTCTGCATTCAATAAGGGATCTACCTTTTCGGCAAGGACAGGAATTAATTCTATTTTAGGCAGGGTTTGATTGTGTGCATTTTTTTCATACCATTTATCATAGTAACTTAATAAAATAGTAAAGGCCTCTTTATAAGCTCCTTCGATTATATGATTGATTGCTGTTTTAGTTTCTAATCCACCTAATCTTTTTTGAATTCTTAAGGTGGCATTCATTAAACTTTCTTTGTCAAATTTTCCATACCCTTCCAAAATAAACAAAAGTCTTTCTTCAAATGGAATGGTTATAAAATAACAGGTACTATTTCTTATTAAATGAAAGAGCGGAGTTGGAATTAATACCGTTCCTATTCTTTGGCTTTCATCTTCAATCCAAATAACCTCATTATTTTTATTTTCAAAATTTTGTATATAAAGTGCAAGTGCTAAATTATTTTCAAACATTTCTTGACTGGGTTGATCAGGCTGTCCAATTGCGCCATAGGCCGAACCTTTATGATGTGCTATGCCTTCCAAATCAATGACACGATGTTTTCTTTTTTGTAGTGTTTGTAAAATTTCTGTTTTTCCCGAACCAGTATATCCACCTAATACTTTGAAAGAGTAGGGTATATCAAATTGTGCCAATACCCAATTCCGATAAGCCTTATAGCCACCCGTAAGTTGAATTACTTTATAGCCATATAAATCTAATAACCAAGCTACTGCTGCGCTGCGCATACCCCCTCTCCAACAATGAATAAAAATAGTTGGCTTTGCATCTTCTTTAGTTTTTTGTCTTTGATTTATCCAATCTTCCACTTGTTCAATCATGCCTAGCATTTTATTTCCAAACAGGGGTAGTCCAGCTTTGATGGCTGCTTCTCGACTTTGTTTTTTATACGTAGTTCCAATGAGGGCACGTTCTTCATTGGTAAATAAAGGAAGATTGAAAGCGGTTGGTATATGTGCATGCTCATATTCGCCCGGACTTCTAACATCAATAATGATAGCGCTTGAAGCCTGTTGTATAAATTCATTAATATTAATTTTTTGAACTGCCATGTTTACAAAGTTAGTTGCTTTAGTTCGTTTTTAAGGGCTACTGAAGAAAAGGCAACAAAAGGAGCTTGAACAAAATTAAAACTATTTGCTTTTTCTAATGCATTAGCCAAATCAAATTCATCTTGATCATAACATATCGCCCAACCATTTTTTTGCCATAAGTCGCCTAAATAAATTTGTTCAGTTTGACCGGGCGTTGGAATTAAAATTAATTTTTTTCTAAAAGGAATTAACTCCATTAAAGTGGTATAGCCGCCCCTGCAAATAATATAGGCTGCATCTTGTATTTGTTTGACCAATTCCTCACCTGATAAATGCGGATAAATTATTGAATGATTGGTTTTTTTAAATGCATTTTTATTTAAGGGAGTGCCTGCTACCAATGCAAAATTGAGCTGTAAATTATTTCCACTGTCCCACAATAAATTTTCTAATACAGTTCTTTGTGGTTCCGGTCCAGAAATAATTCCTAAAAAAACATTTTTATTTGAATTAGTAGGTGCATCAATATTTTGTTCTTGCATTAAACGAGCTAAACAACCCATGTACCACAATCTGGTAGTTGGTTTTTTTTGTGGATTGGCTAAAATGCCAGCAAGATTATTTTTTCCTTCTATATCAGGAATCCAACAAGCAGTAAAGTTTTTTAGCCAGGCGTATTGAATTTTTTGAAATAAATTTGTGGTCCAGGCATAAGGCGTTTGAACATTTAATTGATGTGTAATAAATACACTTGAAATAGACGAATGAAAAAATCCAAAACGATTATCTGAAATAATTAAGTCAAATTGATACCTTTTTTGTGCTTTTTGTAACCATCTATATTCACTAATAATGCTAATTACTATTTTAGGCAATTGTATCAATAAAACAAGTGGAAGTAAAAAACTATTTTTTGCATATTTAATGCGGTAACCCTTTATTTTTAAAAATGTAGCTGTAGGAATAGCCTCTTTTAGAATAGCTTCATGATATCCTTCGGTGGCAATATAAATTTGATAGTCTAAACTTTCAAATGCTTTAATTAAAGAAATACACCTTGTGGCGTGCCCCAAACCCCAATCAAGCGGAGAAATACATACGGAAGGCTTTTTCATAAAGCATAAATTTAGTCAATTATATACATGTTTAAAACTGTAAATTTGATTTAGTAATAAAACGTCCACTATGTCATTACTTTCAAAAGATAAATCAATTGCATTATATGCTGCCTTGGTTTCCTTTGGTACCTATGTATTTGTCTTTGGTTTTAGAAAATCGTTTACGGTATGCACTTTTGATGGTTTAACATTTGGGCCTATAGCTTATAAAACTGCATTGGTGATAAGTCAAATGCTGGGGTATATGCTGGCCAAGTTTTATGGGATTAAATTTATTTCCGCATTAAAAAAAGTCAATAGGTATAAAATTATTTTTTTATTGACAGGCATCTCCTGGTTGGCTTGGTTGTTATTTGCCATTGTCCCTGCACCTTATAATGTAGTTTTTTTATTCTTAAATGGATTTCCATTAGGCATGTTGTGGGGGGTTGTTTTTTCTTATGTGGAAGGAAGAAAGAGTACTGATTTTATTGGTGCTGCCTTGGCAGTAAGTTTTATTTTTTCATCAGGTTGGGTTAAATCAGTAGGTGCTTGGTTAATGGCTCAATACCATATTGCAGAGTTTTGGGTTCCATTTTGTACAGGATTGGTTTTTGCGTTGCCACTTATTATATGTGTCTATGGTTTAGAAAAAGTGCCAGCTCCGTCCGATGAAGATGAAATACTTAGAACCAAAAGAATTCCTATGACGGCAGCAGATAGAAGTAATTTATTAAAACAATACCTGCCAGGCATTATTGCCTTTGTAGTCATTTACTTATTTGCTACCATTTTTAGAGACATAAGAGATAATTTTTCTGCTGATATGTGGAAGGAGATGGGCTTTGATTCAAGACCTGCTATTTTTACGCAAACAGAAATTCCCATTACTATTTTTATTTTAATTATTATGGGAGCAGTCGTGCTCATTAAAAATAGTTTCAAAGCGTTAATGGTAGCGCATGTATTTATCTTACTGGGTTTTATAATTGCAGGTGTTTCTACATATTATTTTTCACATCAACTATTAGATCCTTTTTGGTGGATGATCTGGGTAGGGCTTGGATTGTACTTGGTTTACATTCCTTTTAATTCTATTTTCTTTGATAGATTGATTGCAGCCTTCTCAATGAAAGGCAATGCAGGCTTCTTTATTTACGTAGCCGATTCTATAGGTTATGTAGGAAGTGTGAGCGTCATGCTTGCCAAAGAAGGTATGAGTTTACAAATAAAATGGACGCAATTTTTTTCACAAAGCGTCATGATTTTATCTTTTGTAGGGGTATTTATCACCCTTTATGCGATGTATTATTTTACGAAAAAACATAAAGCGACTTTGGCTACCGCTGCTGCTTAAATAAGTTTTCTGAATTAAGAGGTACTTATTTTTCTAAACTTAAGACCACGCCATTAATGCAGTAACGCAATCCTGTGGGCGGTGGACCATCTTCAAATACATGACCAAGATGTGCTTTACATTTTCCGCATTCAACCTCGGTACGCTGCATACCATGTGTGTTATCTGGTATATATAGAATCGAGCTCTTTGTGATGGGTTCAAAAAAACTAGGCCAGCCACAGCCACTTTCAAATTTTGCAGTGCTTTTAAATAAGGGGTTACCGCAGGCAGCACAATGAAAAGTACCTACTTCCTTGCTGTTTTCAAATGCACTACTAAATGGACGCTCAGTTCCCTTTTCTCTTGCTATCTGATATACTTCTGGAGACAATACTTGTTTCCAAACACTATCGGGTAATACTAATTTCTCATTACTGGTAGTAGAATAGTACTTGTTTTGGTTGGTTGACATAGCTGCTTTTTTTGAGTTAGTTTTATTAGGCCCTTGAGAGCAAGCCCCCGTGCTTAATAATAGTAAACAACAGATGATTTTATACATAGACCTTATTTCGATGATAAAAATACTAACAACTATTCATCTTTTTTGTTTAGATTTTTCTAAAATAAAAGTATTATCTAAATTTTCACATTTGGAGGCAGATTGCTTGTTAAAATCAATTAAAATTTAAGTCAGTTCTGTATCTTTGAACTCAACTCTACAGCATGTTTAATTTAATCTTATTTGGCCCTCCGGGCAGTGGCAAGGGAACTCAAAGTGAACACATCATTGAATCTTTTGGACTACAACACCTTAGTACAGGCAATTTATTAAGATCAGAAATTGCCAATCAAACTAGTTTAGGAATGGAGGCAAAGCGACTGATGGATACGGGACAATTAGTACCTGATGAAGTAGTGATTGGCATGGTAGGCAATTTTATAGACGCGCATCCCGATGCCAAAGGTTTTTTATTTGATGGCTTTCCACGCACTACTGCTCAGTGTATTGCTTTAGACGCTTTATTGAAAGAAAAAAATAATGAGATTAATGTGGTCCTAGCATTAGAAGTGAGTGAAGAAGAATTAGTAAAAAGATTATTAGGCCGTGGTTTAACATCGGGAAGAAGCGATGATACCAATGAAACCATTATACGTGCAAGAATTCAAGAGTACCATGATAAAACAACTGCGGTAGCTACTTATTATTTAAAATTTAATAAGGTAGTAATGGTTACTGGCGAAGGCTCTGTAGAAAGTATTTATGCCGATTTGAAAAAAGAAATTGATGCAAGAATTTAATTAGTTATAATAAACTAGTACAAAAAAAGGAGCCTATTATTTTGAGCTCCTTTTTATATTAATACAATATATATAATAGTTAGTTCATTAAATATTCAAACCACCACAAGCACTAATTACTTGACCTGTGATATAACTACTTAAATCACTTGCTAAAAATAAAGTGGTATTCGCAATCTCTTCTGCTTTTCCAAAACGTCCTAAAGGAATTTTATCCAAGAAAGCTTTTCCTGCATCGCCCTCATTTAAATAATGTGTCATATCAGTTTCTACAAAACCAGGCGCTATGGCATTGCATCTAATATTACGACTTCCAATTTCTAAAGCAATAGACTTTGTAAATCCAATGATACCTGCCTTGCTAGCTGCATAACTACTCTGTCCTGCATTGCCACGTATACCAATAATAGAACTCATATTAATAATACTACCGCTTTTTGCTTTCATCATAGGGCGTATGACATGCTTAGTCATATTGTAAACGCTTTTCAAATTCGTATTCATTACATCATCCCATTGTTCTGGGGTCATGCGTAATAATAAATTATCTTTTGATATACCTGCATTGTTCACACAAATATCAACTGTTCCAAATGTAGTAACCACGTCATTTACAAAACTTTCACAAGCAGCAAAATCAGCTGCATTGGCTTGGTATGCTTTTGCTTTTACACCCAATTTTTCAATTTCAGCAACCAATGCATTGGCTTTATCTGCACTGCTATCGCTAACATAAGTAAAAGCAATATGACTTCCTTGTTCTGCTAATTTTAAGGCAATAGCTGCTCCAATTCCACGCGCTGCACCAGTTACAATAGATACTTTTCCGGTAAGTAGTTTCATAAGATTTTATTTATACAAAGATAACAGGTTTGTTTATTTTAATCTTTGGTGAATCTTTTTTATTTCTTCTACATATACTCGTTCATTGGACAAACGAGGTACTTTATGCTGTCCGCCTAATTTCCCTTTTTGTTTTAGCCACTCATGAAAACAGCCTTTGCTCACCGCCGTCACCTGAGGTAATCCAAGTGCAATATTTTTATGTCTTTTTGCTTCGTAGTCACTATTGATGGCTTGTAAATTACGATCAAGTATAATTGAAAATTCATCCATATTCATAGGGTCTTCATCAAATTCAATCATCCACTCATGTGCCCCCTTGCGTTCATCTGACATATAAATGGGGGCTGCCGTATAATCTTTAATAGATAAGCCTAAGCTTGCACAGGTTTCACTTATTGCTTTATCGCTATTGTCTGCAATGAGCTCTTCTCCAAATGCATTGATGAATTGTTTTAACCGACCGCTTACTTTAATACGAAATGGAAACAAACTTACAAATTGTATCGTGTCTCCCACTAAGTAACGCCACAAACCCCCATTGGTGCTGATGACGATGGCATAATTTTTTCCAATTTCTACTTTATTTAAACCATAGGTAATTGGTTGTTTTTTTCCATATTCTTCAATGGGCATGAATTCATAAAATATGCCATGTTCTAAATACAACAACATACCCTCTTCATCTATTCTGTCTTGTGCTGCAAAAAATCCTTCACTTGCATTGTATATCTCTATGTAATTGCAATCGGGACCTATTACTTTATTAAATTGTTCTTTATAGGGTGTGAAAGAAACACCACCGTGAATATATAATTCAAAATTGGGCCAAACTTCTTTTATGTTCTTCTTCCCTGTAATTTCTAAAATTCTTTTTAATAAAACCAAGGTCCAAGTGGGTACGCCTGCAATAGAAGTAACATCTTCATGGATTGTATTTTGTGCTAAGCTTTCAATTTTATTTTCCCATTCATCCATTAAAGCAATAGAAAGTTCTGGTGTTCTGATAAAGCCCGACCAGAAAGGAGAATTTTGTAACAATACCGCACTCAAATCTCCATATTGAATATCTTCTTTTATTGGATGCACTTGATGACTGCCTCCAATAACCAATCCTTTACCGGTTAATAAATCACTATCAGGCAAAACATGATAATAACTAGTAAGAACATCTTTGGATGCTTGAAAATGATTGTCCTCAATACTTTCTTTTGTAAGTGGAATAAATTTACTTTTATCATTGGTGGTGCCACTGCTTTTTGCAAACCATTGAACAGGCGTATTCCATAATACCGCCTCCTCGCCTTCCATTATAAGTTCAATAAAAGGTTTTAAGTCCTCATATTCGTGAATAGGAACAGTGGCTTTAAAAGTGCGAATATTAAATATTTCGGCAAATTGGTATTTTAACCCAAATTGAGTGTATTGGCCATGGGTGATTAAATCTTGCAATACTTCACGCTGAGCCGCTATAGGGTTGTTTACCCAATTTTCAATGCGCCAATAACGCAATCGGGCTAATCTGGAGAGTGCGGGGCTAAAGATTTTCATATCCTCCTCACAATATAAGCATTACGCTTGTATAAATTAAGTAATAAATGCAGAATTTAGGGGGTCTTACTTTGCTTTTGTCCCATCTCAATAATCCAATCCTTACGCTTTAATTCAAAATTAGTGCCTAAGTATAACCTACGTACCTGCTCGTCTTCGGCCAGCTCTTCGGCTGTACCATGTTTGAATATTTTACCTTCAATTAATAAATAAGCTCTGTCACAAATGGAAAGCGTTTCATTCACATTGTGATCGGTAATTAAAATACCAATGTCTTTTAATTTCAAACGAGATACTACCGATTGAATGTCTTCAACTGCTATAGGATCCACACCAGCAAAGGGTTCATCTAATAATATAAATTTTGGATCTACTGCTAATGCACGAGCAATTTCTGTACGACGTCTTTCTCCACCACTCAAACTATCACCATTATTTTTACGCACTTGATGCAAATTAAATTCATCTAATAAAGAATCTAATTTATAGTCTCTCTCTGCTTTAGTTAATTTTGTCATTTCTAAAATAGCCATGATATTGTCTTCAACAGATAACTTTCTAAACACACTTGCTTCTTGTGGTAAATAACCTAAGCCCATTTGAGCGCGCTTATACATAGGAAGTTTAGTGATGTCTTCGTCATTTAAAAATACGCGTCCTTCATCTGGCGCAATCAATCCAACAACCATATAAAAGGTAGTCGTTTTTCCAGCCCCATTGGGTCCAAGTAATCCAACAATCTCTCCTTGCTTTACTGAAATGCTTACTTGATCCACTACTTTGCGGCCCTTGTACTGTTTAATTAAGTTATCGGTATGTATGGCAAGTATCAATCTATCTATTTTATACAAAAATAAGGGTAAATAAGCCTTTTCGTTCTATAGCTTAATAATATTATATATTTTTGCGCATTAGGGTAATGCGTTAGGTTTCTATTTAGAAACAACCCAGACCCTATTAAAGCAAAGTGCATATGAAGGTTATTGAACATTTGGCCAAGGCCAAAGATACATTGGTATCATTTGAAGTATTGCCCCCATTGAAAGGAAAAACTATTTCTTATATCTATGAGCACTTAGATCCCTTAATGGAATTTAAGCCCTCTTGGATCAATGTGACGTATCACCGTAGCGAAACCATTTTAAGAAAAAAAGAAGATGGTACGGAGGAAAAAATAGATGTACGCAAGCGTCCTGGAACAGTGGGTATTTGTGCGGCAATCATGAATCATTACAATGTGGATGCAGTGCCCCATATTATTTGTGGAGGATTTTCAAAAAGAGAAACAGAAGATGCTTTAATAGATTTACAATTTTTAGGTATTGATAATTTGTTAGTTTTAAGAGGTGATGCAGAAAAAAATCAAAAAACTTTTATTCCAGAACCAAATGGTAACAAACAAGCCATTGAATTATTGCAACAAGTAGTGGGATTGAATAATGGAGAATACTTAGATAAAGACATTATTAATGGCAGTAAAACTAATTTCTGTATGGGCGTATCAGGTTATCCTGAAAAACATTTTGAAGCGCCTAGTATGGAATTTGATTTACAAAGAGCCAAGGATAAAGTGGATGCAGGGGCTGAATATATTATGACACAAATGTTTTTTGACAATAAAAAATATTTTGAGTACGTAGATGCTTGCAGAAGTATTGGTATTACTGTTCCTATTATCCCAGGTCTAAAACCCATTACCAATAAAAAGCAATTAACTATTTTACCTAATATATTTTATGTAGACATTCCTGCTGATTTATCATCAGCCATGCTGGCGGCCAATTCTGACGAAGCCTGCGAACAAGTAGGAACGGAATGGTTAATACAACAAAGTAAAGAGTTGAAAGCGGCTGGTGTACCAGTTTTACATTATTATACCCTAGGAAAACCTCAGGTAGTTAAAAATGTAGTAGCAGCTGTATTTTAATAGCAACGACCTACTACACGATTTACTTTTTTTATTTCTTTTTATTTGCGCTGATCAAAAAATCATTGAACTGCTCGAGGCTTAAATTTTTTGCAATGATTTTTTTATTGCTGTCTAATAAATAAAAAGTGGGTGTTTTGTATACATCGTATAATTGACGAATGGTGGTGGGCAAGCCTGCTTTTATTTCTTTATTTAAATCTTCCTCAGGTTGATACACGTGAATCCAATCTTCTAATTGCTTTTCGTTTATAAAAGCTTTCCAAGCGGTTAATTCTTTAAAATTAATATTTACCGAAAGTACTTTTACTTGAAAGTTTTTCCAACTTGCTTTGTAAAAAGAATCTAATCTTGGAATGTCTACTTTGCAATGACTGCAGGTGGGATCCCAAAAGGCAATAAAAGTATAGGGAGATTTTATTTCGTATAAAGAAACCCTTTTCTTTTCAAGGGTGCTTAGTATCAAGCTAGGCGCGGCTAAGCCCAATTGATTGGCCATCATACTATAGGCTCTTTCAGTAATTGATTTTTTAGAAGCCTCATTTAAAAGAATGGTATCGCCTTTGGCAAAAAAGTTTTGATATAGTTGTAGAAACACTTTATCCTGCCCCATATATTCAGGCGTAATGTATTTGTTGGTAAATTTAAAAAGCAAGAAAGGATAAATTTCTTTTCCTGTTTTTGCCACCGTTAACATATATTGAACTTCTTCAATGATAGAATCGGGTTCACGCGAAACATAATTTTTAAAATATTCATCTAGCTTGTCTTCAAAAAAAGGCGTACGAATTAATCGGTTGTCATTAAAAACAACTTGGTCCCAAAAATGATTTTTAACATAGTAATAGGGATAGAGCGAATCTGCTTTTCCTTTTATAACAGGCACTGATGGTGCTTCTGGCCTTTGCATTACATTTAATAAAAAGCTCATCATTGATTTTGGGTGTGCAGCTATAAATCCATTTCTCATGTCTTTTATTTCCTTGTCTTTTCCTAAGTAGGCGGCTTTAAAAATAGCAGAATCAGCTGCATTTTTAGCTGCTTTAAATTGATTTTGTAAATTATTTAATTGTACAAAAAGGGTATTGATATTTTTAGAATAATCTTGAAATAAAGTATTGTCTGGTGAGCCAGTGATGATTACTTTATCTAGAGCAGTGGTATCTGCCATTATTTTAAAATGCTGTTCCTCGTCAATTAAAAAATCAAATAAAATGGAATATTTTGGAGAAACAATAAAATAGATACCTGGCGTTAATTTTTGTTTAGATTCAAATACACCCTCTCCCTTTTCATTTAATAAACAAGAGTCTGCTAATGTTTTGTTTTTACCATAATTGGTGCCTATAAAAATTTTTGTGTTTTGATAGGGCTTCATCGTAATATGGATGCTGTGGCCCATTCTTATAGTACTAGGTGTATTGGTTGTATTTTTGGCTTGTGCCTTGCCCATCAAGGGCGTAAAAAACAGCATCCATAAAAAATTTCTCATAAAAGTCAAGTTTCTTTCTACTTTTTAATCTCTTGGTAAAAATAACAATATAAATAACAATCTAGTGTACAATTAGTGGTCCCTTTTAATAGAATTTTACCCTTAGCATAGTACCTTTGTTGTAGTGAGAAAATCTAAACCTGCCCCTTTATTAGAAAAAGTATTAATTGAAGATTATGCTGCAGAAGGAAAGGCCCTCGCGCGCGTCAATGGAAAAGTGATTTTTGTAGAAGGAGCCGTTCCTGGTGATGTGGTAGACATTCAATTGCAAAAAAACAAAGCCGATTGGGGTGAAGGTTTTGTAAAACATTTTCATAGCTATTCTGAAATTCGTGTAACTCCTTTTTGCAGTCATTTTGGAGTTTGTGGTGGTTGCCAATGGCAAATGCTTCCTTATGAACAACAGCTGGTGTACAAACATAAACAAGTGGTTGATAATTTAACCCGCATTGCAAAAGTGCCGCTACCAATTATTCCTCCCATTATGGGCGCAGTGGAGACACAAGGGTATCGCAATAAAGTAGAATATACTTTTGCCACTGAAAAATTTATTCCATTTGAAGAATTTAAAGCCATGAAAGTGGCTGCTGAAGAAAATCCAACTGCCATCCTACCTGCTAAAGCACCAGGTGTGGCTGGTTTTCATGCCAGAGGTTTTTTTGAAAAAGTGGTTGAAGTAGATAAATGTTATTTACAAAAAGAACCTACCAATGATTTAAGAAAAGCTGTGGTGGATTTTGCGATAGCAAATGAAATGCCTTTTTACAATATCAAATTACATATAGGATGGGTACGTAATATGTTTATTCGCAATACCACCAAGGGAGAGTGGATGGTGAATTTAATATTAGGCTATGAGGACAGAGAAAAACGTGAAGCATTATTTAATATTTTATTACAACGCTTCCCACAAATCACTACTTTATTATATACTATTAATGCCAAACGCAATGACAGTATGCAGGACCTCCTGCCTCAAATTTATTCAGGCAGCGGTTATATCACAGAGTATTTAGAAGACTTCCAATTTAAGATAAGTCCAAAATCATTTTTTCAGACCAACTCAAAGCAAGCCGAAAAATTATATCAAGTAACGCGCGATTTTGCAGAACTAAGTGGAAAAGAAATTGTGTATGATTTATATTGTGGTACAGGAAGCATTGGAATATTTTGTAGTAAAAACGCCAAAAAAATAATTGGGGTAGAAGTGGTAGAAGAAGCTATTGAAGATGCCAAAGAAAATGCGCGCATGAATCAATTAACTGAAACTGCTTTTTTTGCGGGAGATGTGATTAAAATATGTGATACTGCCTTTTTTCAAGCGCATGGAAAGCCAGATGTGATTATAACCGATCCGCCAAGAGCGGGTATGCATGAAAAATTAGTGCATAAGCTTTTAGAAATGGAAGCGCCAATTATTGTTTATGTGAGTTGTAATCCAGCTACTCAAGCGAGAGACTTATCTTTATTGAATGAAAAATATACCGTTACTAAAATTCAACCAGTAGACATGTTTCCACATACCTTACATATTGAAAATGTTGTTCAGTTGAAAAGAAAAGATTTATTATAACAAATAAAAAAGAATGACTCAATTTAGGCCCACACGTTTTGAAGTATTGCCCACCATCATTAAAAATTTATTGATTATTAATGGGTTGGTTTTTTTAGCGCAGAATACTTTTGCTGGACCCACCAGTGCTTTTTCTTTTGAAGATTATTTTGCATTGCATGCATGGCAAAGCAGTTTGTATAAACCCTGGCAAATGATCACGCATATGTTTTTGCACGGTGACTTTGGGCATATTTTAGGAAATATGTTTGCTTTATGGATGTTTGGTTCTATTTTGGAAAATGTTTGGGGCCCGAAAAGATTTTTATTGTTTTATTTTTTATGTGGTGTTGGTGCAGCGGTGATACATTTATTGATTTTATCTTATCAATTGATACCACTCACCAATGAATATGAACAGTTACTAAGATTAAGCAAATCCAATGCACCAGGGTTTACCGATGCAGTGCTGGCATTTTCAAAGGCACATGATATTCCATTAACAAGAATTTTAAACGAGAATAAAGTAAGCTTAGATACGCCAGGCCTAGCGCCACAATTAATGGACTTAATAAGTACGTATCATAACAAAATACTAAGTACTGCCACCCTTGGTGCAAGTGGCGCTGTATTTGGAATCTTAATTGCTTTTGTTTATTTATTTCCTAACACTTATATCTACGTTTATTTCCTATTTCCTATTAAAGCTAAGTGGTTGGGTATCTTGTATTTTGCTTTTGAATTGTACAAAGCCATTCAAAATTCAGCAGGAGACAATGTAGCCAGATGGGCGCATGTGGGTGGTGCGTTGGTGGGATTTATATTGGTGACTATTTGGAAAAAGAGCAATCGTCATCCTTTTGCTTAATCCATTAATTATTTTAAATGCAAGAAATACGTTCCGAAAAGCCATTGATTGGCGCTGATAACAATAGCCTTATTGCGGTGTTATCTATCAATTTAATCCTATTCACTTTGATTGGTTTTTTGAAAGTGGTATATTATTTAAGTAGTATTCCTATTGAGCAGTTTTATGCACAAATACAACACCCCATTATTTTATTTTCAAATTGGCAAATACTTATTCATCAACCCTGGACGCTTTTTACTTACAATTGGGCACATGATGGATTTTGGATTTTGTTGACCAATATGATTTGGTTAACTGCCTTTGGAATTGTATTACAAGAATCAAATGCCAATAAACATTTATTTCCAGTTTATTTTTATGGGGGATTGGTTTCGGGTATGGTTTATTGTTTTTTAGGAAGCAGCACACCATTGATTGGCGCAAGTAGTAGCGTCATGGCGATTGCCATTGCAGCCATACTCCTGCAGCCCCAATATCGCTTATTAAAGAATATAGGTGGCGGTATTCCTTTATGGGTATTGGGTTTATGTTATATGGTGATTCAAGGCCTTTCCTTTATTCATATGGAATGGGCTACGGTGGTAGCAAGCCTTATTGGAGCAGCAACGGGAGCATTATATATAGTGTTACTAAAAAAAGGACTTGATTTAGGAAAATGGATGCATCAACTATTACATTTGTTAAACAACAGTTTAGCCCCTAAAAAATAATTCACGCAACTAATGGCAAAAAAATCAAGAATAAGAAATTTTGGGAAGAAGGCCTTATTCTTGTTTAATCTTTTAGTGAGTATTTTATTTTTATATCCCTTATTTTTCACACCTACTTCTTTTATTTGGATCAATGGTTTTTTAGGCTTGATGGCCCCCTACTTAATTGCACTTGAAATTTTATTGTTTATTATTTGGCTTATTGCTAAGCCAATGGTTTCTCTATTCCCATTGCTATCCTTAGTCATAGGCTGGAAAATTTGTGTGGTATTATTTGCATGGCATCCGGGTATTCCATTTGCACAAAAAAAGAAAGACAACACTTTAAGGATTATTAGTTGGAATGTGAAAGGATTTAATGGTATGGAAGTAAATACCAATTTGAAATTGCGCACTCAAGAAATTTCCTATTCTATTCAAAAATGGGATCCTGATATTATTTGTTTACAAGAATATAATACCAATGAGCATCCCAATGATATAGCCAACCACTCAGTTTACTTTACTAAAAAATTACCTTACTATTTCTTTTCAAAAGATTTTCAGACAAAACAAAAAGAGTATTACGCAGGCTGTATTATTTTTTCTAAATATAAAATTATTGCTGCAGAACGTATTGGCTTTCTGAACCAAGAAAGTTTGATTTCAGCAACTATTTTAAAAGGGGATGATACCATTCAGGTTTTTACTACTCATTTAGCTTCTTATAGATTTAAGCTCAATGATTTTGAAGCCATGGATGAATCTAATATAGCTAATACAAAAGCGCTAAGTGCGAAACTAGCTGTGATTAAAAAGCTACGTAATTCATTTATTGAACGTGCAGTACAAGCAGAAATAGTACAGCGCCATGTATTAAAAAGTCCTTATCCATGTATTGTCACTGGCGACTTTAACGATGTGCCCAGTTCTTATACTTATCAACTGATCAAGGGGAATTGGCAGGATGCTTTTTTAGAAAAAGGGTTTGGCATTGGGGCTACTTATTTAGGCATTTCACCCACCCTACGTATTGATTATATCTTAGCCAACGCGGCCTGGGAAGTCAAGGGCTGGGAGTCGGTGGATGAAAATTTAAGTGACCACCATATGATTATGGCCGACCTACTTTTAAAGAAGAATTAACCTAGTTTATTTAAAATAAAATATCTTTGAGGCAATACTCAATATGCCACTCAAGTTATACAATTCACTTACTAGACAAAAAGAAGTTTTCGAACCTTTAAATGCACCTTATGTAGGCATGTATGTATGTGGTCCTACCGTGAGTGGAGAAAGTCATTTGGGACATGCCAGACCCTTTATCACATTTGATGTATTGTATCGTTATTTATTACACCTTAACTATAAAGTAAGGTATGTAAGAAATATTACTGATGCAGGACACTTTGAAGAAGAAGGTAAGGCGGCCGAAGATAAAATTACCAGTAAAGCTATTTTAGAAAAGCTAGAGCCCATGGAGTTGGTTCAAAAATATACGCATTTGTATCATTGGGCCATGGATCAGTTTAATAATTTACCGCCTAGTATTGAACCTACTGCTACAGGTCATATTATTGAGCAAATTGAAATGATAAAAAAAATCATAGCAGATGGGTATGCTTATGAAGCCAATGGATCCGTTTATTTTGATGTAGTCAAATACAATGAAGTGTATGCTAAAAAAAATCAGCCCTATGGAATTTTAAGTGGGCGTAATTTAGAAGATCAATTAGATACTACCCGTGAATTAGACAATCAAGAAGAGAAAAAAAATAAAGTAGATTTTGCTTTATGGAAAAAAGCACCTGCAGAACATATTATGCGTTGGCAAAGTCCATGGGGTGAAGGGTTTCCGGGCTGGCATATTGAATGTTCTGCTATGGCCACAAAATATTTAGGTAAACAATTTGATATCCATGGAGGTGGAATGGATTTACAGTTTCCGCATCATGAGTGTGAGATTGCACAAAGCACGGTTTGTAATCATGAAATGCCTGCACGTTATTGGGTACACAATAATATGATTACCATCAACGGACGTAAAATGGGCAAGAGCTATAATAATGTAGTAAAGCTAAGCGAGCTATTTGATGGCAGCCATCCTATTTTAACACAGGCCTATAGTCCCATGACGGTAAGATTTTTTATTTTACAAAGTCAATACCGCGGCACACTCGATTTTAGCAATGAAGCCTTGCAAGCTTCTGAAAAAGCATTGCGCCGATTAATGGATGCCTATGAATGGCTAAAGGCACAAACTTTTGGTGCAGACACTATTGCTAAAGATGCGCAATTAGAGACACAATTAAAAACCTGGATCAACGAGTTGCCTGAATTTATGGAAGATGATTTAAATACGGCAAAAGTAGTAGCCAACTTATTTGAAATAGTACCTGTGATCAATTCTTTGAAAGACAAGCATATTGCAGCGGATGCAATAGCAGGAGCCACCTGGCAATGGGTACAAGCACAACTGCTTATTTATATTGAACAAGTACTTGGATTAAAAGTAGAGTCGGGTGCCAATCGTAAACAATTAAATAGCGTTATTCATTTATTAATTGACATACGTAAAGAAGCGAAAGCAAAAAAAGATTTTGCAACGAGTGATAAAATTCGCAATCAATTAATGGAAATGGGTATTCAGATAAAGGATGAAAAAGATGGGGAGGTAAGTTTTACCTTTTCCTAAGCTACCCAATTTATTTTAACCTCTTTTAGGAATGATCACAATCGTCTTCGTGTGCATGATTGTGTACACGGCAGCTCATGTGGTTATTAATGTGTGCAAAAATGATTAAAAAGGCGGCAGGGAATAGCAACCATATTTCAATGGATCTAAATAGCATTCTACTTAACATAATTAGAATGCCAATCGTAAACAATACCATGGGCCTATAAGAATGATGATGTTTTTTGTAACCATGGTATAAAGAATAAGCGCCAATCATAAAAGATAGGAGAATCATGCCCAGTTCGAATTGGACATTGTGTAAAATATTAATACCTAATAAGGGTAGGCTGCTAAAAAATAAAGGCAATAAAGCGCAATGGATGGCGCAAGCCAAAGAAGCACCAATACCAATTGCATCCCAATTCCATTTTTTAAACATAGTGTAAAGATAAACCAAATACCTAGATGGTGGACAGTCGCTTACTTAACCTTAGTTTAATTGCCCTAAAATAATATTACCTTTAGGAACCAAAACGAATGCCGTATGACTAAAAAATTGCTTACCTATATTATATTTTTCTCGCTTTTACTGGCCGCATTTTATTATTTCTTATTTAAAGGCACCGATAATTGGAAAGTACAGTTACCCATTTTAAGCTATGTGCAGCCCTTTCATTTTACCAATCAGGATGGAAATACATTTACAGATAAAGAGCTATTGAATAAAATAACGGTGGTAGAATATTTTTTTACTACCTGTAAGGGCATTTGTCCTAAGCTCAATACCAATATGAAAGCTATTTATGCTATTTATAAAAATGAACCCGATTTTCAAATTGTATCACATACTTGTAATCCAGGCACAGACTCGATTCCCGTATTAAAAAGATATGCCGACTCCTTAGGTGTCAACACTAAAATTTGGGTTTTTTTAACAGGCAGAAAAGACAGTTTGTATCAAATGGCTAGAGGATCTTATTTATTAGATGATCCTAAAAACAATGTAGAAAAAATTGAGGACCAATTTATGCATACCCAATTTTTTGCATTGATAGATAGAAAAGGGAAAGTAAGAGGTAAGATTTATGATGGACTTAAAACCCTGGAGGTAGAACAGTTAAAGCAGGACATCGCTAAATTATTAAAAGACAAATAATACCTACATGATTTTTGTAACAGGAGCGACTGGTTTAGTGGGGTCACATTTAATAGCCTCTTTAGTAGCTAAAGAAAAGCAGGTGACTGCTTTGTATCGAAAACAAATTCCAACTTTTACCGGTGCCGAAAAAGTGAATTGGGTACAAGGGGATCTACTAGACATCGTTTCATTAGAAAAAGCCATGGAGGGCGCCACTCAAGTGTATCATTGTGCAGCCATTGTTTCATTTGTTCCAAGTGAAAGCGCAGGAATGTTAAAAGCCAATCAGGAAGGTACGGCCAATGTGGTAAATGTTTGTATAGATAAGCAAATTGAAAAGTTGGTATTTGTAAGTTCCGTTGCAGCGCTGGGTCGCATTAGAGAGGATGCGCCCATTGATGAAAGTATGAATTGGACCCCTGCTACTAGCAATAGTGTCTATGGTGAATCAAAATTTTTGGCCGAAATGGAAGTGTGGCGAGGTATGGGTGAAGGATTGAATGTAGCGATAGTGAATCCAGTTATTATTTTTGGTGCAGGAGATTGGAACAATGGATCTTCTAAAATTTTTAAATCTGCTTATGACCAATTTCCATGGTTTACCAATGGGGTAAGTGGCTTTGTAGATGTATTAGATGTGATTGACGCGATGCAATTGTTAATGGATAGTTCCATTACTGGACAACGTTATGTGATAAGCGCAGAAAATCTGAGCTATCAAACTGTATTCACTAAAATTGCCCAAGCATTTAATAAAAAACCACCTAGTCGAAAAGTAACCCCATTATTAGCAGCTATTGTTTGGAGGTTGGAAGCATTAAAAGGAATGATTACAGGCAAAACGCCTTTACTTACTAAGGAGACAGCCGCTACGGCACAGGCTAAAGTTCATTTTAACAATGGTAAATTTTTAAAGGCCTTTCCTAATTTTAAATATCGATCTATGGAAAGTACCATAAAAAGGGTTTGTGCCGAATTAACAGCTATGCATCATTTGAAGTAAACTATTCTTTTTCCATTATCTTTTTCCAAAGTGCTGGAATGCGTCTAATCCAAACCAACTCCCTTCGTTTAATAGAAGCATCTTCGGCAGGAAAGCCCATATAAACCTTATTGCCTTCAATACTTGATAAAACTGCAGCTTGTGATAAGACCACGGCATTTTCACCGATGGTTAAAGTTTTATTGACACCCGCTTGACCCCAAATGGTGACACCCGATTTTATTTTTACGCCACCCGCAATTCCTACTTGGGCAGCAAATAAGCAATTGGCTTCAATTTGGGTATCATGTCCAATGTGTACCATATTATCAATCTTAGTACCCATACCTATAATCGTATCACCACTAACGCCTCTATCCACGGTACAAGAAGCCCCAATTTCTACCTTGTTTTCTATAATCACCCTACCGCAGCTAGGCATTTTTTTATACCAAGCAGGTCGATTTTTTTTAGTATTGTAATAAAAGGCATCACTCCCAATGACTGTATTGGCTTGAATGATGACATCATCACCTATTATGGTATCAGCCAATATAGTTACATTCGGATACAGCACACAATTTTTACCAATTTGAACATGAGCACCTATAAAAACGGTTGGCATAATAACAGTGCCTTCACCTATTATAGCATCTTCACTTATTGCTTTATCACTCAACTTGAGTGGCTTAAAGTGGTTTACAATTTTTGAATAAGTTTCAAATGGATCGGTGCAATACAACAAAGCCTTGCCTTTAGGAACCACTACTTCTTTGTTATTTATAATGATACAACTTGCCGTACTATTTAAACAAGTATCATAATATTTTGGATGATCAACAAATACAATATCACCCCTTTCTACTTGATGAATTTCATTTACTCCAGTAATTTCTAGTTGATTATTTCCAATGATTTCTGACTCGGTGAAAGTAGATAACCATTGTACAGAAACAGGTGCAGGAAGCTTCATAAGTATGTTTTTGGCCTAAATCAAAGGTAACGAGGGTTTTTTGTAAAAAAATCTTTTTACCCATTTTCTCTATAAAAAAAGGGGTAATTGTTTATTAGTAAATGTATTTTACATCTTATGAATTACAAAAAATATAAAAATAAGCGTCTTCTGTAATCCTTTATTCATCAATGTTTCAATCAATATTAAAAATAATAATTGATAAAAATATTTTATAAAAATCAATCAAATCACTATAAAATTAATTTTAAAAAAACTTCCAATTATGTCTAATTGTGGATAACGTCAACAAATTTGTTTAAAATATTTTTTGAATTAGAAAAAAGTATATTTAATATTGTGAAGGGAATCTAATTCCCGTACTTACTAACCCATCTATATACGAGGTCCTCTTGAGCATTCAGGGGGACTTTGTTATTATAGCAACTTTTATTTTTATCAATCACTATTTAATATATAAACCGTTTCAAGTGTTGAGTCAATTTACCTCTAACGATGGAAAATTGTGCTTAAAAGATATCATTGATGTACCTAAAGATGTTTATCCAGTGGGCAGATTAGATTATGATAGTGAAGGTTTATTGTTGTTAACCAATGATACCAAAATCAATCATCAATTATTACCGCCACAATTTGAACACCTAAGAACGTATTGGGTGCAAGTAGAAGGGTTGATTACCGCAGAAGCCATTGACCTGCTTTCAAAGGGCGTAAGTATTAATAATAACGGCATAGTGTTTAAAACAAAGCCAGCGTTTGTTACCTTATTAGAAGAACCTATAACAGTACCCGAGCGAAATCCCCCCATTCGTTTCAGAAAAAATATTCCTACTTCATGGGTACAGATACAATTAACAGAGGGCAAGAATAGACAGGTAAGAAAAATGTTTGCATCGGTTCAATTTCCGGTATTGCGCTTAATTCGAGCTCAAATAGGGGAATATACCATTCAAGGAATGCAGCCAGGTGATTTAATTACATTAAGCGATCAGGAAGTTCAAGAAGGCTTCTTTCGTTAATTGACTGCTAAGTTTTACTTTTGCACTAATAATATATTATCAATGAGTCAATCGCTATCAGAACAGGAAATTATAAGACGTGAAAAATTACAGCATTTAGAGGCGGCAGGTATTAATCCCTACCCCGCTCCTTTATACCCTGTTTCTCATTATTCTAATGATATTAAGGAAAACTATACCGAAGAAAACAAGGAAAAATATGCGGCAGTTTGTGTAGCGGGCAGAATTATGAGCGTGAATGATAAGGGTAAGGTAATGTTTGTTAAAATACAAGACGATAAGGGCATTTTACAACTGTATATAAAGAGAGATGAAATTTGTCCAGACGAAGACAAGTCTTATTGGGATGCAATTACTAAAAACGGAATGGACCTTGGAGACATTATTGGATCAACGGGTTATGTATTTATTACAAAAACAGGAGAGACATCGGTTCACTCAAGCACTGTTACTTTATTAGCCAAATCCTTAAAACCACTTCCGGTGGTAAAAAGAGACGAAGATGGTCATGTCTTTGATGCAGTGACCGATCCTGAATTTAGATATCGTCAACGTTATGCCGATTTAATTATCAATCCTTCGGTGAAAGAAACTTTTGCAAAGCGCACTTTGCTAGTAGCCACCATCCGAGAATTTTTAAATAGTCGCGGCGCTTTAGAAGTGGATACACCTGTACTGCAGGCTATCCCAGGAGGCGCTGCAGCAAGGCCTTTTGCAACACATCACAATGCATTAGATGTTCCTTTTTATTTGCGTATTGCGAATGAATTGTATTTAAAGAGATTAATAGTTGGTGGCTTTGAATGGGTGTATGAGTTTAGTAGAAATTTTAGAAATGAAGGAATGGACCGTACGCATAATCCAGAGTTTACGGTGCTTGAATGGTATACGGCGTACAAAGATTATTTCTGGATGATGGAAATCACAGAACAATTATTTGAAAAAATTGCGATGACTTTACATGGCAAAACCGAATTAAAAGTGGGCGATAAAACCATCAATTTTAAAGCACCTTATAGACGCATTAGTATTATAGAAGCCATTCAAGAAAATACAGGCATTGATATTACAGGAATGGATGAAGCAGCTTTAAGAGAAGTTTGTAAAAAATTACATATTGATGTAGCACCTACTATTGGTAAGGGTAAATTAATTGATGAAATTTTTGGATCTACTAGTGAGCCTAAATACATACAACCTACTTTTATTATTGACTATCCTATTGAGATGAGTCCATTAACAAAAAAGCATCGTAGTAAGGAAGGCCTAGTAGAAAGATTTGAATTGATGGTGAATGGTAAAGAATTAGCCAACGCCTATACGGAGTTAAACGATCCTATTGATCAACGCAAGCGTTTTGAAGAGCAATTAGGCTTAATGGAGCGCGGTGATGACGAAGCTATGTTTATTGACCACGATTTTTTAAGAGCGCTAGAATATGGTATGCCACCCACTTCTGGTATTGGCATTGGTATAGATAGATTATGCATGATGATGTTGAACCAACCCTCTATTCAGGATGTGTTGTTCTTCCCTCAAATGCGCCCGGAGTCCAATACCGACTAATCACGGTAATTCAAAGAGGGCTTGATATCACCCAATAAGGCTTTGTATTTATAATCACCTCTTGATTGATTAAATTCTTCCATTGCTTTGGCTAACAAGGCAGGGTTGCTCATTAAATCAATAGCCGTTAACGCCATTGCTTTACTCGCTACCAACATTCCCTTGGTGCCAATTTCAGTTCCACCTGCTGCTACTGCTTGCCAGCTATGTGCGGGAGTTCCTGGCACCCAAGTAGCAGCACGCATACCAACAGTAGGTAAGGCATAGCTTACATCTCCTACATCAGTGGATCCATTGTTTCCTTCATTAATATAAGTAAGTGGTTTTATAGTTGCTGCAATTGCTACGTCTACTTTTGTACCAATAAAACTAGGTTGTATTTTTTTTGCAAAGGAGTAATCAGCTTCACTATACTTAACGCCACCTACTTTTTCTAAATTAGTTTGCATCACTTCTGCCAAAGTTTTATTAATCAACAAATCGTGGGTTCCACCAATAATATCATACTTCATGGTGGTACCTGTTCCCATTGCAGCACCTTCAGCTGCTTTCACTACTCGATCAAAAATATCAACCACGTCTTTACGTTTTGGATGTCTTACATAATAATATACTTCTGCAAAGTCGGGCACTACATTGGGTGCTTTGCCACCATTGGTTATGATATAATGTATTCTTGTTTCTTGAGGAATGTGTTCACGCATCATGTTAACCATATTATCCATTGCCTCAACAGCATCTAATGCAGATCTACCTTGTTCTGGTAACATGGATGCATGGGCAGCAATGCCATAAAATTTAAACTTAGCCGATTTATTGGCTAAGGCACTCATCGTAGTCACTCCATTATAAAAATCAGGATGCCAATGAATCACCGCATCCACTCCATTAAATAAACCCGCACGCACTAAAAATACTTTTCCACTACCGCCCTCTTCCGCAGGGCAGCCATATATTTTTATGGTGCCTTTTAATTTTCCAGCAGCAATTAAATTTTTAATGGCAATACCTGCACTCACCGAAGCCGTTCCAAACAAGTGATGTCCACAACCATGTCCAGCATTTTTTCCTTCAATAGTAGTTTTTTCTGGACTAGCCGTTTGTGCCAATCCTGGCAACGCATCATATTCTGCTAGTATGCCAATAACAGGTGCACCACTACCATAGCTAGCTACAAAGGCAGTAGGAATTTCAGCAACCCCTGTTTCCACTGTAAAGCCGGCTGCTCTTAAATTTTGCACATGCAAGGCTGCGCTTTTGGTTTCCTTATAACCTACTTCGGCATAATCCCAAATTTGTAAAGCTGTTTTTTTATCCACTTCATAGGCGTTATTTAAAGCAGTAAGTGTTGCTTCTTTATTTGAGTTGACTAGTTGTAATGCAGGATCAATTTTATTTTTTTTCTGTGCAAACGAACTCACGCAACAAAACAATAAACAAGCCATTAAAATTCGTTTCATAAAATGTTTATTTAAGTTGAAATAATTAAAAGGAATAAAATATTATAAAAATAAATCGTAAAATAATTTCGCACCTGGTACCACCGAATAATGTGCTAAATCGGTAATGCCTTCGCTTGACAATACTTCTTCGTCAATAAAAGTTTTACCAGTGTAGTGTAATTTTTCTTTGCTAACAATAAAAAAAGCAGCATCTGCCAAAATAGCTGGTGTGCGACTCATATTGGCTAACATCTCTCCCCCTAATAAATTTCTTACTGCGGCAGTATCAATGGTAGTGCGCGGCCACAAAGCATTACAAGCAATATTATCTTCTTTAAATTCTTCTGCCCAACCAATGGTCATCATGCTCATGTCATATTTTGAAATGGTATAGGCAACATGTGGTCCTAACCATTTTGGTGCCATATTAATGGGTGGAGATAAAGTTAATATATGTGCGTGGGTCGATTTTTTTAAATAAGGCAATGCATGTTGTACCACTAAAAAAGTACCACGTACATTAATACTATGCATTAAATCAAAACGTTTACTTGGCGTGTTGGCAGTATCAGTTAATTGAATGGCGCTTGCATTGTTGATGACAATATCTATGCCACCAAACTTTTCAACAGTTAGCTTTACTGCATTGGCAATTTGTGCTTCATCTCTTATGTCTACTTGAACGGCTAAAGCCTTTACCCCTAAGGCTTCTACTTCAGCAGCGGCTGTAAAAATAGTTCCTCCTAAACGAGGATCTTCTTCTACCGATTTAGCTGCAATCACGATATTAGCACCAGCACCCGCTAATTTTAATGCAATGGCTTTGCCAATGCCTCTACTTCCTCCTGTTATAAAAACAGTTTTTCCTTGTAATGACATAATATATATTTTATGGTGTAGCTAAATAGTGTTCAATAAGCATAGCCACTTCTTTACAGGCTATTTCAAGTGAATCGTTTTTTACAATCGCATTAAATTGATTACTAAAACTCATTTCATAATTGGCTTTATCCAATCTTATTTGTATAGCCTCTGGCGTTTCTGTCTCCCGCTTTTCCAATCTTTCTTTTAATATCTCAATAGAAGGAGGTTGGATAAAAATGGAAAGACAATTCACTCCCAATTTTTTTTGTACCACCAATGCCCCTTTTACATCAGTATCTAAAACGGGTAGCTTAGATAGTGCCCATATTCTTGTTAATTCGGAGTTAAGTGTCCCATAATAAACATCTTTATAAACCATTTCATACTCTAAAAAATCATTATTGTAAATATGTCCTTCAAATGCAGCAGGACTAATGAAATGATATTCAATACCATTTTGTTCCTGACCTCTTGGAGCTCGGGTGGTAGCAGAAACTGAAAAAGAAAGGGAAGGGTAGTTCGTTAATAAGTACTTGGCAATAGAGCTTTTACCTGCTCCAGAAGGGGCAGTTAATATAATTACTTTTTGGCTTCCATTAGGTTGGGGTGCTAACATCCTCAAATAGGTTTAATAGGCTTCCGACGGGACTAAATTAGTGAATTACTTGCTAAATAAATAATTACACTAACGGTTGTTGACAAGTACAAATATGGTGTATATTTAACTCACTAAAATTATTCCAATTATAAACTTTGAATTATGCAAAAACAATTATTTACTTATTTGTTGTTACTAACAACATTAATGGTATCAGCACAGCGTAACTATACCGAAACACAACCTGCTGCTGCACCTTCTGCAGCAAGTGCAGCGGCTAGTACGCCAGATAAAAATGCAGCTTTTAAAAGAGAGTTGTCATTAGAACAAAAGTCAGAAACAAAAGGGGAAGTGACTATTAAAGGTCAAAAAGTTCCTTATAAAGCAACGGCTGCCACCATGCCAGTTTGGGATGAGAATGGAAAAGCGATTGCTGCTTTATTTTATGTGTATTATGAGCGTACTGATGTAACCAATAGAGATACACGTCCTTTGCTTATCTCCTTTAATGGCGGTCCTGGTACAGCAAGTGTGTGGATGCACATTGGTTATACAGGCCCAAAAAAATTAAAAATTGATGATGAGGGCTATCCAGTTCAACCTTATGGATTTGAAGAGAATCCTCAATCTTTGTTGGATGCCGCAGATATCGTTTATATAGATCCTGTGAATACTGGTTTCTCAAGAATTTTAGATAAAACAGTTCCAACTTCTAAATTTTTTGGAGTGAATGCGGATATTAAATATTTAGCAGATTGGATCAATACATTTGTTTCAAGAAATAAGCGTTGGGCATCTCCTAAGTTTTTAATTGGAGAAAGTTATGGTACGGCTCGTGTATCTGGCTTATCATTAGAATTACAAAATACACATTGGATGTATTTAAATGGTGTTGTTTTAGTTTCTCCAACCGACTTAGGATTAAAGCGTGATGAAACAAGTAGTGGTGCTTTACGCATTCCTTATATGGCAGCTACTGCTTGGCACCATAAACAATTACCAGCAGATTTACAATCAAAAGATTTAACAGCAGTGTTACCTGAAGTAGAAGCGTTTACTATTAATGAATTGATGCCTGCATTAGCACAGGGTGGATCTTTGTCTAAAGAAAAAAGACAAGAGATAGCGAAAAAGATTGCTCGTTATACTGGTATTGGTGTGAAAGAAGTTTTAGAACAAAGCCTTTCTATTCCTTTTGATTATTTCTGGAAAGAATTATTACGCGATCAAGGTAAAACTGTTGGTCGTCTAGATTCTAGATATATTGGAATGGATAAAAAAGATGCTGGACAAAGACCTGATTACAATTCAGAGTTAACTTCTTGGGAGCATTCCTTTACACCAGCTATCAATATGTATTTAAGAGATGAGTTGGGTTACAAAACAGATTTAAACTATTATATTTTTGGACCAGTTCGTCCTTGGGATAATAACAATAACAATACAGGTGATGATTTACGTCAAGCGATGATGCAAAACCCGTATTTAAATTTATTGGTGCAATCAGGTTATTATGATGGTGCTTGTGATTACTTCAATGCTAAATATAATTTATGGCAAATGGATCCAGCTGGAAAAATTCAAGATAGAATGTTCTGGGAAGGATACCGCAGTGGTCATATGATGTATTTGCGTAAAGAAGATTTGTCTACAAGTACAGATCATTTAAGAGCGTTTATTAAGAAGAGTATTCCGAAGGCAGGAACTCCAGCAAAGTTCTAAATCATTAGATTGAAAAAAAAGAGACCCGAACATAAAATTCGGGTCTCTTTTTTATTTTTAGATGGGTTAGTATTTTTTAAAAACGCTTTTTAAAATTGCGATTGTTGTTGTTGCGTCCACCACCGCCAGGTCCACTTGGTCCACGTCCACCACGGTTGTTATTGTTGCGGTTATTTTGCCAACGACCACCAGCAGGACGATATTCGTCTCTTTCAAAATTCTGGTTACGGTGTTTGATATATGGTGTATTGCTAAATTCTAATTCACCACCTGTAATGGCATTCAACTCTCCTCTAATTGTATCATCTTGTACCAATTCTTTATGCCAATTGCTATAAGCCAATTTCATGTAATGTGCAATGGCATGCGCAAAACCTGCTTTTTTCTCTTGGTCCTGTTCTGCCATGGCTTTATCAATGACTAATTCTAGGTTTTTACCCAAATGCGCGTATTTAATTTTACGCTTAGGATAAGGAATGGGATCAGGCTTTTGCTTGTAAGTTTCTTTAGTAGGAATGGGGTAAGGACTGTCTACATCCAACTGAAAATTGCTCATAAAAAATAGGTGATCCCATAATTTATGTCTGTAATCTTCTATATTCTTTAGTTGAGGGTTCAAAAAGCCCATCAATTCAATGACTACCAGGGCTTGCTCCTTTCTTTTGTCTCTGTCTTCAATGGTCATAAGATGGTCCACCATCTTTTGAACGTGACGGCCATACTCCCTCATCCCCATTATACTTCTTGCTGTATTGTATTCCATGTAATTATTACTTCTCGAGTAACAAATGTAAGGATTTATTTTATCTTCGTACCATGGAGCAATTGTTAGCACAAATAGAATCTATTAAAAAAGAGATCGCCGAAGCGGTGGCCACCACCACGGCCGACGTGGAAGCCTATCGAATTAAATACTTGGGAACCAAAGGGTTGGTAAAGCAAATTATGGGGGAGATGAAAAATGTGCCTGTGGACGAGAAAAAAGAGTTTGGGCAAATATTAAATGCATTTAAAATTGCCGCAGAAGAAAAATTAGAAATATTATTAGCCGCTTTGGGTGAACAAGATGAATCCAATACAACATTTGATACAAGTTTACCAGGCGATCCTATATCTGTGGGTACCAGACATCCTTTGAATTTAGTGCGCAATCAAATGGTCTCTATTTTTAAGCGATTAGGATTTGCAGTAGCCGAAGGACCCGAGGTAGAAGATGACTGGCATAATTTTGGTGCGATGAATTTACCAGCCGATCATCCAGCACGAGACATGCAGGATACTTTTTATGTTCAAGAAGCAACTGAAAATAATTCAGCTTGGTTATTAAGGACACATACTTCAAGTGTGCAAGCTCGAGTAATGGAAACACAAAAACCACCCATCCGTGTGATTTGTCCGGGCCGAGTGTACCGCAATGAAACTATTTCTGCAAGAGCACATTGCTTTTTCCATCAAGTAGAAGGATTGTATATAGATGAAAATGTTAGCTTTGCAGATTTAAAACAAACTCTTTATTTTTTCGTACAAGAAATGTTTGGTAAGGATGTGAAAGTAAGATTCCGTCCAAGTTACTTCCCCTTTACTGAACCAAGTGCCGAAATGGATATCAGCTGTCAAATCTGTAGTGGTAAGGGATGTAATATTTGTAAACACACAGGCTGGGTAGAAATTTTAGGAAGTGGCATGGTGCATCCTAATGTGTTAAAAAACTTTGGAATAGATCCTGAAAAATATACTGGCTTTGCCTTTGGTATGGGTGTAGAAAGAATCACACAATTAAAATACCATGTAAACGATCTGCGTTTATACTCACAAAACGATTTGCGCTTTTTGCAACAGTTTAAGCGTGTTTGATAAATAATTATGTTACACAACACCAAGGGGATTGTTTTACGCGTTACTAAATATGGTGATACGAGTATTATCATGACTGCGTATACTGAACTTTTCGGCTTACAACAATACATCGTAAAAGGAGTTAGAGTCACTAGTAAAAAAGGAGCTAATAAGGGTGTTTTTTATCAACCTGCAGCCATCTTACAAATGGAAGTGTATAACTCTCCAATGAAGCAATTGCAAATGGTGAAAGACGTTAGTTGGGATTATGTATATCAAAATGTGTACTCCGATGTTTTACGAAATGCAGTAGCCACTTATATTGTAGAAGTGTTGCAGCAAACCATGCAACCCGAGCCACACCCTGAATTATTTTATTTAATTGAAGATACTTTTAAGCAATTAGATAAAGGCGGACCCAATTTAGTAGGCAATTTGCCTATTTATTTTTTAATTCATTTAAGTCAGAACATGGGTTTTGGATTGCAAGGAAAATTTGGACCCACTACTTCAGTACTAGATGTTAGAGAAGGGCAATTTGTTTCCACTACACCTACTCATCCTTATTTTTTAGAAGCACAGGAAGCGCAAACGGCCTCTACTTTTTTGCAAGTTCAATTTTACAATGATTTGGAAAATATAGTGTTGAGTGGAGCCCAAAGAAAAAAAATACTAGAACTATTCCAGTTATCACTAAGCTGGCACTATAAAAAATTTAGTGAACTGAAATCATTACCTATTCTGCAATCTATTTTGCACTAGTACTAATTCACTAATACTTCATCTGTAAATAAAAATTGACGTCTAGCATTGTCTGCTTGTACGTGAATATATCTAGCCGAGGTATTATTTAATTTTATTTCAAATGTTTTAAATGAAAGTTTTCTTTCCTTGTCTGGAACATCATTTTCTACTTTGATAGGCGTTGTAAAATTGATACCATCATTGGAAAAAGAATAGTTGATCCATTTAGGCATATAGACTCCTGCGCCAATGTATTGCATAAAACGAAGTCCGATTTTATTTAATGAGGTAATAGTATCCATATCCACCACAATATCAAAGTTGGTAGTGTAACCAAGCCATTGTTTGTCTGAGTAGGTGATGCTACCAATGATTCCATTAGTGAGTGTTGATTCGGTTTGAGCAGGATAGCTATTGTCCCAATGCGTATTGTATTTTACTTTTTTTCCAATTGCCTTGTGGTAGTTGGCATAATAGGTAGTGGCTTCATGTACTACTTCATCACTAGTCACCACTGCTGCTTTAATAGTTGTTTCTCCACCCACATAAATGGGTTGTTCATATTTTTGTGAATAAATGGTTGGATTAGATCCATCCAAAGTGTATCTAATATTTGCATTGTAAATTTCTGAAGTAAAATTTATTTTATTTTTTTGTACAGCTAAGTCAGGTTGTGAAAATACTTCCACTAAAGTAGAAGGATGATAGTAATTGACATTTAATTTTTGAAGGAGTAGATAATGACTTTGCAGGCGTTGTAAAAATCCATCAAAATTTTTATTTTCTTTTTGGGTCCAGGCTACTTCACTTAAAGCAATGGCTCTAGGATAAGCCATGTATTCAACATGATTGCTTATGGGAATATATTCGGTCCACAATTGAGCCTGCGTACCCTTGATAAATTTTTGTTTTTCTTTTGGTAACACACTAGGTATGGGTTCATAATTGTAAACACGTTTCATAGGTAAATAACCACCAATGGCTTCGGGTTGAGTAGATGGAATATTTTGATAGGCATCAAAATAAGTTTCACCACCGGGTGTCATAATTACATCATGGTTTTCCATGGCAGCTTGGATGCCCCCCTTTTCACCTCTCCAACTCATCACAGTGGCTTTAGGTGTTAAGCCCCCTTCTAATATTTCATCCCATCCTAATAAATTTCTATTGTGTTGGTTCAAGAATTTCTCGACACGCTTTACCAAATAACTTTGTAGCTCTTCTTCATTTTTCAAAGATTCATTTTTCATTCTTAGTTGACATTTTGGACATTTTTTCCAATCCTCTTTTCCTGCTTCATCTCCACCAATATGAATGTATTTAGAAGGGAAAATGGCCATGACTTCTGTCAACACTTTTTCTATAAACTCAAAGCTTGCTTCATTACCCGCACAAAAAACATCATTTATATAAGGCTTCCCAGAACAAGAAAGTTCAGGATAGGCTACAAACACTTCATTGGAATGGCCCGGCATTTCAATTTCAGGGATAACAGTAATGCCTCGTGCACCAGCATACGCAACAATATCTTTGGCTTGCTCTTGCGTATAATAACCGCCGTAGGCATTAGGATCTCCTTCAGATAAATATTTACGTTCACTGTTCCACCAACTTTTCCAATCGTTATGTGTTCTAAAGGCACCGATAGAAGTTAGTTTAGGATAGCTGTTAATTTTTAATCTCCAACCTGGTCCATCGGTTAAGTGCCAGTGAAAAGTATTGTATTTATACAAAGCCATTAGGTCAATGTATTTTTTTATAAAACTAATTGGATAAAAATTTCTAGAAACATCTAGGTGCATGCCTCTGTATTCGAAACGAGGACTATCTATAATCACACCGCAAGGAATTTGTTGCGCATTATTTTGAAGCAATTGAATTTGAACCAATGTATTGGTGGCTAATAAAGCACCTTGTATACTTTTTGAAGTGATGGTAATTAGTGTAGGCGTGATGGCTATTTTATAACCTTCTTTTGCCATTTTTTCTTTTTCAGTGGCTTGTACAAATTCTATTTCGCTATTAACCTTGGTAGTAGGGAAAGCATAATTTTGTAAATGGCTTTCTAATAATTTTTTTGCATTCAATAAACTGGATGGACTTTCGATACTTGTATTTTTATAAAAAGTAAATACACCCTTAGTTTCAGTAACCGATAAGGGTTTAGGAATGACATTGTTTAAACTAGTGCTATTTTGTGCGTAAATAGTTATTTGTACACTCAGGCACAATAAAACGGCAATTATATTTTTCATGTATTAAATTTTTAAATTAATCTTTTTGATTTTGCTTTAGTGGTAAGGATGCCAGATGTGTCTACACCTTCGATCAAAACCACCCCGGGTTTCTTTCCTTTTTCAAAACTACCAAGGGTATCACTCATTTGTAATGCATGAGCACCATTGATCGTAGCCCACTGAAGCATTTCCACTAATGGTATGGAGGGATTGTGTTGTTGAATGGTTTTTAATTCATCTAAAATATTCAGGCTCCAATTACTAGCGTAACTATCCGTACCAATAATGATGTTTGCATTTTGAGAACGGAGTAATTCAATAGGAGGCATGGTTTGTTCAATGTATTGATTGGCATTGGGACACAAACACCAATAATTATTGGGCATATTTTTTTGAACAGCCTTGATATCTTCTTTACTTGTAAAACTATTGTGTACTAAAATACCCGTGTTGGCATTTTTGAAATAGGGTAAGATGGATTGTACACTTGATAAACCAGTGGCGTGAAAATAATCAAGCGCCACTTTTGTTCTTTCATACATACCTAAAAAGGAACCTGTTTTATTTTCAAAAAATTCATTTTCATCATGGGTTTCTTGATTGTGCAATGAAATGGTATCTGCTTCAAAATTTTGAACCAATAATTTCCATAAAGCAAAAGTGCAAGAATAGGGTGCATGTGGAACCACTGATGCGCGCAAGCCTTTGTTTTGAAATTGAGTTTGCATCTCTTTACCTGCTTTCATTTTTTCAGGAGCACGTGTAGGATCTAAATCATAAATTTCTATAAAATTATAATACGCTAATTTTTGTTTTTCTTTTTGTGCAAGGGTGTCGGTAGTGTTTGAAATATCTCCTACCGCCACAATTCCATTTTCAAACATTTCATTTTCTGCCATTTCAATGGCGGTGGCAATGACGGCGGCATCCACTTTTCTTAATGCCACTATTTGTTTTACAAATTCTTGTAAACCAGCATGCGCAGGTATCATGCCCTTCATGTGAGACAACTCTAAATGACAGTGTGCATTTATAAGTCCTGGACTAATGATGCCTTCAAAACTTTGAATGTCTTCTCCAGCTTCTTCAATCCCTACCAAGGCTTCGATGGTACCATCCTTCTGGGTAATTAAAACCAGTTGATCTTCTAAAAGCTCGGTGCCGGTAAAAATTTGAGTCGCTTGAAATTTTTGGTACATATATATAAGTAGGTGCTATTGCCTTAAAAATAGGTCAGAATAGCTGAATTTAGTGTAAAAGCGCCTTGAATTATTAAAAAACACATACACGCAGTATTCCTAACTACTTGATTTTCAGCATGTATTTAGTATGATAAATATTATGATACAAAATTATTATTGATTATCAATAAGTTACGAAGATGCAATTTAAAAACAATCCTCCAAATATTGGGAAAACCCAAATTCCCCACGTACCTTCGCCCTCCCTTATAAAAGAGGGATAATTTATGGCTGTCGGGATAGCGCGGCCTCATTAAAACAAAAGAATTATGAGTAAACTACATTTCACCACGAAGCACGCCAACGCGGCTACCGTTACACATGGCTGGTACATTGTTGATGGTACTAATCAAACCGTAGGACGTATCGCTTCAAAAATTGCAGCAGTTCTACGTGGTAAGAACAAAGCTTATTATACTCCACACGTTGATTGCGGAGATTATGTAATCATCATTAATGCAGAAAAAGTTTTGTTGACTGGAAACAAATTCCATGACAAGCAATACTTAAACTATTCTGGTTACCCAGGTGGTAAAAAAGAAGAAGCTGCAGAAGATTTAATCAAGCGTCGTCCAGAAGTAATTATGGAAAGAGCGGTTAAAGGGATGTTACCTAAAAATCGTTTAGGACGTAAGATGGTCAAGAAATTGTTTGTGTATGCTGGTGATAAACATCCTCATACTGCACAACAACCTAAAGAATTTAAATTTTAATTAATTCCAAATATAAATAAATGGAAAAGCAAACAAATGCAGTTGGTCGTCGTAAGGAAGCAGTAACACGCGTCTTTGTTAGTAAGGGTAGTGGAAAAATTACCGTGAACGATAAAGATTACAAACACTATTTTCCTTTAGTGTATTTACAAAATCAAGTAGAAGCTCCTTTAAAAACTACCGACTTGATGGGTAAATATGATATCGTAATCAACGCTCAAGGTGGTGGTTTAAAAGGCCAAGCAGAAGCAGCCAAATTAGGTATTGCTCGAGTATTAATTGAATTGAATCCTGAATTGCGTCCTACGTTAAAAGCGGCTGGACAACTAACGCGTGACCCTCGTAGTGTTGAGCGTAAGAAATTCGGTCATAAGAAAGCTCGTAGAAGCTTCCAGTTCAGTAAACGTTAATCCAACAATTTTAACATTAATTCATTACAACAAATTATACAAATGGAAAATAACACTTCATTACAACAGCAATTACTGGAGGCCGGCGTACACTTTGGTCACCTTAAAAAGAAGTGGAACCCTAAGATGTTGCCTTACATTTTCGCTGAGAAAAAAGGGATACACATCATTGACTTAAATAAAACAGTCGATCATTTACAAGAAACAGCTGCTGCTTTAAAGCAAATTGCAAAAAGCGGTAAGAAAATTATGTTTGTTGCTACCAAAAAACAAGCAAAAGAAATTGTAAGTGAGTGTGCTAAAAAAGTAAACATGCCTTATGCAACAGAGCGTTGGTTAGGTGGAATGTTAACTAACTTCAACACCGTTCGTAAGAGCGTTAAGAAAATGCAAAGCATTGAAAAAATGTTGAACGATGGTAGTGCAGAAAGCTTAACTAAAAAAGAGCGTTTAACATTAGGTCGTGATAAAGATAAAATGGAAAAAGTATTAGGTGGTATTGCTCAATTGGGTCGTTTACCAGCTGCTTTATTCTTAGTAGATATCGGACAT
>Ga0114964_10000069_pt1 | contig 73258 bp, 61 predicted proteins | sample C_131016_MF_Meta_FD_92638 | JGI IMG/M metagenome (GOLD analysis project Ga0114964, IMG submission 92638) | Freshwater microbial communities from Lake Croche, Canada to study carbon cycling - C_131016_MF_MetaG | ecosystem: Environmental > Aquatic > Freshwater > Lake | place: Lake Croche, Canada... | reverse complement strand
CATTATAAAATGCTTCTGTAATTTGTTCCGATGTTTGTTCATATGGATTGATTTGTCCTGACACTGTGGGCAAGACGCCATCATATGTGCGCCTGATCAATCCAGCAGCTTCATCTAACTCAACATGTACTAAAGTGTAATTAAATGCATTATTTTTAAATGGAACAAAATTCATTTTTTAAATAATCCTATAAAGAATCCACCTATATCCCATTTACCAAACTTCCATAAACTAGGATTATTATGATGGTTTAAATGATAACCTTCTCCCCATACAAGAAGTATTAGAGGTAAATCATTATGTACCGTCTCGTTCCTGTGAGATAAGGAAACTATAGACGACCCTGTGTTCCAGAGAATAGCTGCCGGGACTAACCAAGCATATATAACTGAAAATGGACTGCACATAAAAAGTATAGCAGCGTAGACTAAATTAATTTCAAAATAAAATTTATGTTGAAACAAGAAAAACTTATCTTTGAGCAATCTAGCAGCAAATTTTAATTTCACTGTAGAGAACATACTCAAATAATGTGCTCTAAACCAACCTTTATAAATAGGACTGTGCGGATCATCCTTGGTATCAGAATATGCATGATGCTGCCTGTGAACCGACACCCAACTGATTGCAGAGCCAGTTAGTCCTATTGTAGCAAATAATGTAAACAAATATTTTAATGATTTATTTACTTCCCATGAGTTATGAGATAGTAATCGGTGATAAGTCATCGTCATACCAAAACATCCTGATAAAAAATAAACAAATATAGATATCCCCCATTGCCACCAAGTAGCATACAATATCATAGGTATAATAGACAAGTGTGCTATTATTTGAAATGATAGTAGAGTATACGGTGTCTTAGGGATCATTAGTATTTCCAATCTTTTCTAATTTGTGTTGCACTGATATTTATAATAGCTTCATCAAACGATTCTTGTTCAATCTTGTAACCAACATCACGCCCATAGGTAATATTTACAATGTTAGGCACTGTTTGAATTTCATATTGCCCTTGAAATAGTGGATCTAAGTCTCTGCGTATGTATTTTTTTACTTGTTCAATAGCAAATGGATTTGAATCATTCCAACCCTGGCAATCACGTATCTGTATTATTACCTGTCCTGTTTTAGCAATAGCTCGTTCAAATAATGCACGATGCCCATCATGCCATGGTTGCCAACGACCTAGCATCTGTACTGTTTCTTTCTTCCAGTCAAACACAGGGCGGCGTTGATTAAGTTTTAAATGAAAGCCAATAAATTCACTCCATTTTTCAGCATCTTGTTCGTTAACACGAAAATCATATAATTCAGGTTCAGTAAACATTTTGTTGGTGTCAGCATAACGACCTTCACGAATGGTGTCTACCCATATAGTCCAATCTGCGTTGTAGTTGTTACGCATTTCAACTAATGGTGCTACAAAATCTGCAATAACAAACTCACTTTCTGTCTTAGTAGACAATTCATACATACGCTTGCTTTGACGGATGCGACCTTCTTGACTAAAGTCCCAATCATTATATTCTTTACGCACCTCGTCGGCATTAAGCCAAGTTACTGTTTTAAAGTTATTAAGCAAAAACTCTGCCAGTTTTGCTGCTAATGTTGTTTTACCTGCCCCGGGTAACCCCATAATTAATATTCGTGTTGCCATGATAAAACTATTTATAGGAACACATAACTGTTAAATAACAATATGATTACTATAACCTCCACAGCAATGTACAAGATCAAAGACATTATCGCTGAAGAAAATAACCCAAAAATTAAACTTAGAACCTTTGTCCAAGGTGGCGGGTGCTCAGGAATGAGTTACGGCTTTACATTAGATGAAGAACGAAACGAAGACGACTTTGTAATTGAAAACACAGATGGATTAATACTAATTGATAGTATGAGTATGCAATATCTTCGTGGTTCTACTATTGATTATAGAGATGATATTATGGGTAGCAGCTTTGTAGTTAGCAATCCAAATGCTGAGACTAGTTGTGGATGTGGCAGTAGTTTTAGTGTTTCGGAATAGTTGGTAAATGCAGGTTGACAGAGTTGGTAAAATGCAGTATAATTAACGCATACAAAAACTTTTGCGGAACTAATATATGAGCAATTGCGACAGCATTATCCGAATTCTAGAAGATCATCCAGGACGTTTGGAAAAAGAAGGAATCTTAGATTCTGAGGCCAAATTTGATAACACAGAGCTGTTTGAAGGTCTGCGTATGTGCTACGATCCTCTTGTTACATTTGGTGTTAAAAAAGTACCTACACACAGTGGTCCGGATGGACAAGGACTCCCCTGGGTTGCATTTAAAGAACTGGCACACCTGTTGTCTACACGACAACTGACAGGACATGATGCCCGTGATGCAATTGAATTGGCATTAGCAGCTAGTACACAACGACAATGGAACGATTGGTATCGTCGTATCCTTATCAAAGATATGCGAGCAGGATTTACCGAAGGCACAGTAAATCGAGTTTGTAAGAAAGCCTATCCACAATTCACTATTCCAGTATTTGAATGCATGTTAGCACATGATGGTGCTAAACATGAGAAAAAGATTGTAGGTAAAAAACTTTTAGAACCCAAGTTGGACGGTGTCCGTGTTATTACTGTAGTCAATGCAGAAAATAAGACTGCGGTCATGTACAGCCGTAATGGTACATTGCTAGAAAACTTTAGCCATATCACAAAAGCCATCGAAGCCAAGATTGAACTGTTTGATCGCAGTTGTATCATTGATGGCGAAATGGTCAGTTCCAGCTTCCAAGCCTTAATGAAACAAGTACATCGTAAAAGCGATGTTGATAGCAACGACGCACGCCTGATGGTGTTTGATATGCTGCCACTAAGTGAATTCCAACGTGGTGAAAGCAGCCTGGGTCAGCGCCGTCGCAGCAATGCTCTCCGTGCAATGAAATCTGTATTTGATCAAGTTGGATATTTAGACATCATTCCACAAAAGGAAGTAGATCTGGATAGTTATGTTGGTGAGTTGGAATTCAAAGAATACAACAAAGAAGCTATTGAAGCTGGGTTTGAAGGCATTATGATCAAAAGCGTTGATGCTCCATATGAGTGCAAACGTAGTGTCAGTTGGCTCAAGATGAAACCGTTTATTGAAGTATCATTGGAGATTACAGATGTTGAAGAAGGTACTGGAAAGAACGTGGGACGACTTGGAGCTCTTGTTTGCTCCGGTAATGACGACGGTAGAGATATACGAGTCAATGTTGGTGGTGGGTTTAGCGATGCTGATCGAATTGAGTTTTGGGATAATCGTGCTAACTTGCCTGGTCAAATTGTTGAAGTGAGAGCAGATGCTATTACACAAAATCAAGACGGCACTTATAGCCTGCGCTTTCCGCGTTTTCTACAATTTCGTGGCTTTGCAGCAGGCGAAAAGATTTAATATGGAAAAAGCAGCATTAAAAGATTTGCTATATGGCGGTATAACAGAATTAATGAATAATAAAGATTTTTATTATCAAAGCTCTGTTGGACCTGACTACAGTTACTGGACTAAACAAGGTATAGAAGTTGTATTAGAATACATTAAGTTTATGTCTGGTCATATGCAGGTAGCAGAAAAAAACAATTTAGATAAACGTGCCAAAGATATGGTAATCAAAGGTTTAAAAGGAGAAACAGTTTAAAATGAAAGAAGATTTAATCACTTCTGACGGAGTGGTAGAAGAAGTATTACCCAACGCAATGTTTAGGGTAAAAATGGCTCAAGGGCCAGTAGTATTAGGACACATCTCAGGTAAGATGCGTCAACACAAAATACAAATCTTAGCAGGTGATCGTGTTAAGATTGAGATGAGCCCTTACGATCTTACAAAGTGCCGGATTACCTATAGAGAACGGTAATGGATTCTCTTATTTCTGTCTTGGTCACAATATTAAATTCGCTTAAACTGCTGATTATTTCAAAGTCTGTCATATTTAAAAATCCACTATCATTGCGATTTATACTAGCTACTGGAATTAATCCTAAGGATAATTTCTTATCATAAAATAATCCTAAACTTTCAAAAAATTCTTTTCTTTTGTCATATTGCATTTTAACCCACTGCATTGTTCTATTAAATTCATCTTCTCCCATTGTGGGAGAAAATTGAATTTGTAAATCAGCACTATAATATTGCAATGGTCGGATATTACTATCCCCTATATGCTCATCTTGGTCTCGCAATACATCTAGTATTGGTTTACCAAGTTCACAATAATTAATGTAAACTGTACCAAACACAGATTTCAGTGTAAAATGATCATAATCCTCATCAATTAACTCGTATCGATTTCTCTCACCGAACACAACAACTAATTTAGAGTCAGGATGAATTTTATTCATAGCAATATTTTTAACATAACTTTCAAATTCGTGTATCATTATGTTAAATCTTAGAATTGCTTTCTGTACTTCCTGTGGAGAATTTTTGTAAAACTCAGTTGGATTGTCAACTGTTCCTATTAAGTCTTCAAATAATTTATGTAGAATGTTTAATAAACTCTGATTTACTTGCTCTATATTGAAAAAGAATGGAACAACAGTTGGAGCATATTCATCTACTATTTTAAGCTGTTTATTCAACTCGGTTACATAATAGTTACTGTCTTTTTTGCTATTTGGCCAATTTACAAATCGATCATTATTGCATATTGAGTAATTTTTACTTACCTCAATTGTCCATTTTTTTGCAATGTTAGTATTAAATATATCAAAGTATAAATCTTTGTGATTTAACTTGTTAGCTAGTGTTAATATAAATTGTGACATGTAGTTCAAATGATTATAAGAAAGCCCCGTAAGGGGCTTTTCTTTTATTCCAAGTACGCTGCCCAACTTGGGTGACGTAGATCAAACTTCATCTTCTTCCGCTTGTCTACCAATTGGAAGTATGTAGGCTTCATTGGCTTGACCTTAGGAACAATCTTCTTGTCGTTACCCTTGTTGGCATTACACCGAGCACAAGCACAGCAAGTGTTTTCAAAAGTAGTTCTACCTCCCAAGCTAACTGGTAATACGTGATCCAATGTAGCAGTTCTACCTGTTACAGAATCACCGCAGTATTGGCAAGCATACATATCCCGTAGGAATACATTCTGCTTAGAGAAACGCACACCAGTCTTCTTCTTTTGGTATTCCTTAAGAATCATAACAGCAGGCACAGGAGTTTCCCATGTTGCGCTGTGAACAATCCAGTCGTCGTACCATTCTAGAACCGTGGCTTTATCCGACACCATTTTCTGGATCGCTTCTTCCCATGAGATAACACTCAGTGGGATTACGGAGATAGGTGATGCGTCGGCATTAAGTAACAGGCAGTTCATGATAGTGTATTTATACGGTTAAACTAACACATATTATAACATGATTTGGTAAAAAAAGCAACCTAAATATATAATTCCATAATATCAATAAACAAATAAATACCTACATGAAATACGAAAACTACCTATTTAAAATGCTTGAAAATCAGTCCAATCGAATGGGATCTACAAACGATCCTGCGGATCATGTATCCATGGACATTCCATTGTTAATTAGATTGTTTGAATTGGTGAGAGAAGATGTAAAAACGGATGTAGACCTACATTTTGTTGTGGAAAAAATTATAGCATTAAAGAACAAAGGTACGTTGTCCATGGATGATTATACAGAAATTGCCAGTGGAAACAGAAGCGGAGATTCAGGACAAGAACCTAAGATGGATCCGGAGTTAGAATCAATTAGAAAATTAGCAGGAATTTAACATGACTTTTCAATATATCAATACCGGATCAGGTGCCAACGCAGGCGACGGTGACAGCATTCGAGCAGCATTCACCAAGGTTAATAATAATTTTGAACAGCTTGAAATGGGCTATGCAGGTAGCGGAGGATTTGGCCCTGGATATACTGGTAGTCGCGGTTATATTGGATATGCAGGTAGCTCAGGCGCATATGCCGGAGTTGGTTATACCGGCAGCTTTGGTAATATAGGATATACTGGTAGCAGAGGAGTTGGTTATACTGGCAGTACTGGTACTATAGGATATACTGGTAGTATAGGAGTTGGTTATACTGGATCAACAGGTACAGCAGCAACCATTGCCGTTGGTGCAGTTACAATTAGTACCTCCACCGCAAGTGTTACCAATGTTGGTACTGTATATAATGGGATATTTGATTTTGTTTTACAAAGAGGCGACTTAGGCTATACTGGCTCAATTGGTAATACAGGAACCGGGTATACTGGATCTACTGGAACAACTGGGACAGCAGCAACTATTGCCGTTGGTACAGTCACAATTAGTACTTCTACTGCAAGTGTTACTAACGTTGGTACTGTATATAATGGGATATTTGATTTTGTTTTACAAAGAGGTACTTTAGGATATACTGGCTCATCAGGACTTGCAACAACATCAACACTAATTAATGATACTGCTACACTTACATTGAGTACAAGTGGTAGTTTAACATTTACAGATAATACTGTTCAGACTACAGCATTTACTGGAACCATTGCTTATAGTAACATAACTAATGTTCCAGTACTTTCTACATCAACCTTAATTAATGGTTCCTACACTGCAATTCTTGGAACAACTGGTAAATTAACAGCAATTGCTGCGGATGGTACCACAACAAGTGTCTCTTCAAACCTTGGTTATGTTGGAATACCACAAAATACAATATCAACTAGCTATACTCTAACATTAGCTGATCAAGGAAAACAAGTTTATATAAACTCTCCTGGACAAACAATTACAATTCCTGCTAATACTAGTTCATCGTTTCCAATAGGTGCATCAATGGCAATTATTGCCGGACCAAATGCCACCTCAGTTAATATTGCTATTAATAGTGATACCATGTATGTAGGTGGTGATGGATCAACAGGCACTAGAACATTAGATGCATTTGGTATGGCCACTGTAGTTAAAGTATCAAATACCGAATGGTTTATTAGCGGCGCCGGATTAGCATAATATGTCTGGAATAATGTTGCACTATATGTCCACGGCGATGTCCCGCAGTACATTACCGCTTGGATTGGTATTAAATCTTGATGCAGGTAACATTGCAAGTTATCCAGGAACAGGAACAACCTGGTATGATTTATCTAAAAAACATCATAATGCTACATTGGTCGGACCTGCATTTATTGATAACTCATTTGATTTTAACGGATCAACTGATTATGTAGATGTTGGTTCTGTTACTGAGATAGGTGCTTCTTCAACAGCACTAACTGTAGAAGTATGGTTTAAACCTGATGTAACTACCAGTAAATCAATAATACAAAATGGTAGCGACTACTTTAGAAATACCTATTATCTATGGCAACATAGTCCAACTGAATTAGTATTTGCAGTATATGGCGGAAGTAATTATGATGCAGTAACATTTACAGATGGTACTGACTTTCAAGTAGGTACTTGGTATCATCTAGTTGGAGTTTGGGAATCAGGTAAAAGAGTAAAATTATATAGAAATGCAGATGCTAGTGCTAATATGTCCTGGACACTAGGTACACAACAAAGTATAATACAGAATTCTGTAGTCAACGGGGATACTAACACTATTATTGGAAAGCGAGTAAACGATTACTTCTTTAATGGCAATATACCTGTGGTGAGATTATACAATAGAGCACTAACAGCAATTCAGGTACAACAAAATTTTGATCTCGACCGAGTAAGGTTTGGACTATAAGTTGTTCTAACTAAATAACAATGTGCAGGGACAATACAGGCCCGCCAAAAAGGAAATTTTATGTTAACAAAACAAACCGGCCCTTCTCAAGTAGTTGTTGCATCTACTGTTACTACTACAACAGCAACCGTAACCCTTACTACATTTGATGGATCTATTCCTCGAAAAGTTCGTGTAGCGGTCTCAAATGCACCAATACTAATCGACATTAGTACTCTTACTAATGAATGCAAAATAATGGTACCAGTATTAGGTATTGAACATTTTACATTAGTTAATACTACTACTGTTTCTTATAGTGCAGTAATTGGGCAGACTGCAAATTCCATAATCTCATTTACACCGGTTGCATAATGCGAGCAAGAGAATTTACCATTAACATTCCCATTAATATTAAAATTAATGGCGACGGCGAACCTGAGATTGATATGGGTCAAGATGCTCCTATAGATCCAAGCGAGCCAAAACAAGATCCTGTAATGGTTCCTCCACTACAGCAGCAAATAGAACTACAAAAAGCAGATGTTGGCAAGATTAGCCCAATCATTAAAGATCTTACACAAGACGAAGTAGATCCAGAAACTAAGCAGTTGCCTTAACTGCATCTAAGGGAGTAAGACCCAGATGCCTATTAAAAAGATAGAAGCAGGTCGGGTAATTACCCAGACAATAGATACCTTCATTGGACAAGAAGGTACAATCTTCTATGACGAATTCACAGGTGAACTAAGATTATCCGACGGTATAAATCCTGGCGGTATTGCTATTGGTGGTAATGGTGGTAGTTATATACTACACACCGCAACTATAACTAGACTTGGCGGCGTTAAGATTGGAGTTGGCATTAGCGTAAGTGCAGATGGTACAATATCTACAACATTACAAGATGTTACTAACAGTGGTTCCACAACTACTAATGCAATATCAATTGCCAATACTACTAATTCAACTTCATCTACTACTGGTGCATTAGTAGTAGCTGGTGGGGTTGGTATTGGTGGCGATATTTACTTTGCTGGCAATCTTTATCAGAATGGTACATTGTTTACTGGTGGAGGAGGTGGATCAACTTTATCTGTTGCTACAAATACTGGTTTAACTATTACTAATACAGTAATTGCTACTGTATATAATTCATTAATAAGTGACGATGTACAAAGTGTATCAGTAGGCGGTGCTGCAAGTGCTCTTGCTTCTACTTGGAAAAGTAAGAACATTGTAGAAGTACTAGATACTATATTGTTCCCAGACGTTCTACCAACATACACTATTCCTACATTAACCGTGACAGGACCACAAAGTGGAACTAAGGAAATTGGATCTACTGTAGCACAGGCATTAACATTGATCGGCGCTGAAGGCGATGCAAGCACATTTACTGCATTAACTTTGAGTAGAAATGGTAGTCAACTATCTACAATATCTAATCCAACAGTTTACAACTTTACAACTATTGCTGATCAGTTTGGTTATACAAATCCTAACAATCCTAGTTACTCATATGCATTAACATATACTGATAACTTTGTTGTTGTAAGTGGAAATACAGTTTGGAGTGGTACAGGTACTTATTCAGCAGGTAGTGCTAAGAAGAACAACAAAAATGTTACTGATACTCGTACTGCACAGGTAAGAAACACAAATGCTCCTCAGTCAGCATCATCTATTAGTAGCAATAGTTTAACAGTTACAGGTATATATCCGTACTTCTGGGGCAAGTCAAATACATTGCCGACCACAGCAAGTATCGCAGCAGCAATATTAGCAGGATCAACTAACAAGGTATTGTTAGATGCTAGCGGAACTGTTTCAGTTACTTTTGCGGCAGCAGGACAATATGTATGGATGGCACATGCAGCATCTTATACTTCTAAAACAAAATGGTTCAACACACAGTTAAATCAAGGTAACATAGGTGCAGGTAATTTTATTCTATCTCCAGTTACACAATCAGTTTCATCACCTGATAGTTTTTGGTCAGGTGTGTCATTTAAAGTATATATTAGCAGTGGTGCTACTAATACAGATGGTATAATACAGTTTACTAATACTTAAAAAAATATGTCAATATTATTAAATGACAATTTAAATATTTCAGCTGCTAAGGCAGTTGATAGTCGGTACGGTCCCTATGCAAGTACCGCAGTTGCATTGGCTATAATTCCTGCATTCCAACGATATCAAGGTCTTGTTATTGGTGTTGTCCTATCCAATATACTAACAGAATATTGGTTTAAGGATGGAATATTAGATACTGATCTAATAGAAAAATATACAACTGGGTATACTGGTAGTAGTGGTTATTTAGGTAGTAAGGGAAATCCCGGTACATCAGTAAAAATTGTAGGTAGTGTTGTAACAGCAGGTAGTTTACCAGCTGGATATACTGGTGATATTGGTGATGGATACATTACACAAGACCTTGGACATTTATGGGTGTGGACTGGGAGCGCCTGGGTTGATGCAGGCGAGATTAAAGGTCCAACAGGTGGTACAGGATTTACAGGTAGTATTGGTTATACTGGCAGTACAGGATATACAGGTAGTGCAGGATATAACGGATCAATAGGTTATACGGGTAGTGTTGGTTATACTGGTAGTTACGGTTATACTGGTAGCAATGGCTATACCGGCTCAATTGGATATACTGGTAGCAATGGCTATACTGGATCAGTTGGGGATATAGGATATGCCGGTAGTAAAGGTGATGCGGGCTATACTGGTAGCGAAGGTTATACTGGTAGTATAGGAGTGGGTTACACTGGCTCTGTTGGTCAGTTAGGTTACACCGGTTCTCTTGGTATAGGCTATGCAGGGTCAATTGGCTATACAGGTAGTGTTGGCCGCGATGGATATACAGGTAGTATTGGTAGTTTAGGTTACAGTGGTAGTAAAGGCGAGTTAGGATACTCTGGATCAACTGGCTATACAGGTAGCGTTGGCCGCGACGGCTACTCGGGTAGTATAGGTGAAATTGGTTTCACTGGTAGTATTGGTGATTTAGGATATACTGGATCACTTGGATATGCCGGCAGTACAGGTAATTCGGGTTATACTGGTAGTATTGGAGTGGGATATGCGGGTAGTAAAGGAACTGACGGCACATCAGTTACTATCTTAGGTACTTACTATGATCTGACTGCATTGGCAGCAGCACATCCAACCGGCGCATTAGGTGATGGTTATATATTATCATATAACGGTCATTTGGCAATATGGAATGGTGCTGCCTGGGCCGATGTAGGAAATATAACAGGCCCACAGGGAGCTGATGGGTTTGTTGGAAGTGTCGGATACTCTGGAAGTATAGGTTACAGTGGTAGCAAAGGTGATTTAGGTTACAGTGGTAGCATTGGTGGATTAGGATACACTGGTAGTATTGGTGGATTAGGTTATACTGGAAGTTTAGGATATTCAGGTAGTGTTGGCCAAGATGGATACACTGGTAGCATCGGTGGATTAGGATACACTGGTAGTATTGGTGGATTAGGTTATACTGGTAGCAACGGATACACAGGTAGTGTTGGCCGTGACGGCTACTCAGGTAGCATTGGTGGATTAGGATACACTGGTAGCAAAGGAGACTTAGGTTATACTGGTAGCAACGGATACACAGGTAGTGTTGGACGTGATGGATATACTGGTAGTGTTGGTGGATTAGGATACACTGGTAGTAAAGGAGATTTAGGATATTCTGGATCCACTGGATATTCTGGCAGTAATGGATACACTGGTAGTATTGGCGTAGGCTATGTAGGTAGTAAAGGTACCGATGGTGTAATTGGATACGACGGTAGCATAGGTTATGCAGGTAGTCGAGGACCTGGTGCTAATCAAGATTTAAACACTACCAGCAGTGTTATATTTGCAAACTTAACAATTGGACCAACTGGAGTAATTACTTTTGCTAACGGGGCAACACAAAGCGGCCGTGCTCCTAGAATGATAATTGATGACGACTTTATTAATGCTCCGGATTATGATATATTTTTTGCTACATTACTACCCGGTGATTTTTACTGGAGCGTATATGCTGGAACTATTATGATTTTAGTAGATTACGGTGGATATTACGACTGGCAGGATTTAACTGTCTACGCTTAATCAATAAATATTAAGTTATGGCAATTTTCTTTTATCCCTATCCCACTACTCAACCTAATACAGTCTTATCTCAATTTGTATTAAATGACATATGGGTAAGCCAAAACGGCGCACCTGTACAGCTAACATACAATGCAATTACTAAAAAGAATGCCTGGACAAAGTATACAACACCACCAGCAGTAGGAGGAATTAGTGCGTCGATTAATGGCGGTCCACCAGTAATTGCATCAACATTAGTCAGTAATACATCTTTAACTAAAGACCAAAGTACTTCATTTGTACCAGTAACTGCTTACGGTGGTGCAGCCGTTGCATCGTCTTATACTGTCACTGGCGCTACGGTAACTGGATTAACAGCAACAATTAGTCCTGCATTACCTGCAGGTTTAACATTGAGTACTACTCTAACCGTTAAGTCGGTAACAGGTGCAGATAGCGTTCCAAGATTGTATAATTCAGTAGATGTTACAATTTCAGGTACACCCACTGTAGCAATTGCCGGTACTACTTTTATAGTTACATTTACTGATGCAGGTGGTCAAACTTCCGGAGCATCGTTTAATTTAACTGTAACTGGCCCAGTTATTCCAACTTTGGTAGCTACCCAGTCTGTAGCATCTACTTCATTAACAAAAAATGTAGCGGCCGCAGCATTTACTCCAGTTACTGGTTCAGGTGGACAAAATCCTTTAAGTTATGGAGTAAGCCCAAGTTTACCAGCAGGGTTAAGTTTTAATTCTACTAATGGACAAATAACCGGTACTCCAACAGTTGCACTTTCTGCAACTACATTTACTGTAACGGTTACTGATAGCCTAGGGCAAACAGCCAGTAACACATTTAGTTTAACAGTAGTAAATCCACCAGCATTGGTATTATCTCAATCAGTTACCACTAAAGATTTAACACAAAATGTAGCGATAACAGCATTTATTCCAGTAAGTGCAACAGGCGGATATGGAACACTTACTTATAGTATAAGTCCAACATTACCTGCAGGATTAAGTTTTAGTATTGTTACTGGACAGATTAGCGGAACACCTACTGTATCTAGTGCTGCTAACAATTACACGGTAACTATTACTGATACACTTGCACAATCAGTTAATGCAACATTTTCGTTAAGTGTTACTCCTGCGCAAGTAATAACAGTACAGGCTGTACCAAATACAACACTAACACAAAAGATTGTTGCAACAGAATTTACTCCTGTTACGGGCAGTGGCGGCACCGGCACACTAACTTATGCAGTTAGTCCATCATTACCAACTGGATTGAGTTTCAATAGTTCAAACGGTTTAATATCTGGTACTCCAACTGTAACTTCTGGCCTTACTGTTTATACAGTAACCGTAACTGATTCACAGACACAAACCAGCAGTAAGACATTTAGTTTAACAGTTAACGCACCACCTGCATTAAGTACTACTCAAGCAATTGCTACAAAATCGTTGTCGCAAAATGCAGTAGCAACACCATTTATACCTGTAACTGCAACGGGTGGTGTTCCTTCATTGGTATTTGCAATTAGCCCAGCACTACCAGCAGGATTAACATTTAGTAGCACTACTGGACAAGTTTCTGGAACACCAAGTGTTGCCACTATTGCTACTACCTATACTGTTACTGTTACTGATGCGGTAGCTCAAACTAGTAGTAAGACATTTCTTTTAAATGTAGATGCGGTATCTTTAACTACTACACTGGTAGTTCCTACTACTGTATTATTGCAAAATGATCTAGCAGCATCATTTACTCCTGTAACAGGCAGCGGCGGTATTGGTACATTAAATTATGCTGTCAGTCCTGCACTACCAACTGGATTGACATTTAACACTAATAATGGTTTAATAAGTGGTACACCTACTGTTATTTTAGCAACTACTAATTTCACAGTAACCGTTACCGATAGCAATAATATACCACAGAGTAGCAGCAAGACATTTAGTCTAACTGTTAATCCAAAAGCAGTAGTTACTGTACAGGCCGTTCCTAGCACAGTAATAACTCAAAATATTAGTATTACTCCGTTTATTCCTGTAACAGCTAGTGGAGGTACCGGCACATTAACTTATGCGGTTAGTCCTGCATTACCAACTGGATTGAGTTTTAATACTGTCAATGGACAGATTAGTGGAAACTCCGGTTCTGTACTAAGTCAAACTACATATACCGTTACAGTTACAGATTCTAATACTGTACCTCAAAGCAGTAGTAAAACATTTACATTAACTGTTAATGCATTACCTGCACTTACTACTACATTGGTACAGGCTACAGCAACTTTAACTCAGAATACAGCAGTAACAGCATTTATTCCAGTAACAGGTACAGGTGGGTATGGAACGCTTGCTTATAGTATAAGTCCTGCATTACCGAGCGGATTAAGTTTTAATACTTCAAATGGTCAAGTAACTGGAACTCCATCGGTTCTTAGTGGAACCACTAATTATATAGTAACGGTCACTGACGGTGCATCACAATCTAGTAACAAGACATTTAGTTTAACAGTCAATGCTGGACCTATTGTTACAACAGTATTGGTAGCCGCTCAAACAATCACTCAGTATATACTGGCTACTACATTTAAACCAGTTAATGGTACAGGCGGATATGGAACATTATTATATAGTGTTAGTCCAACATTACCAAGTGGATTAAATTTAAATAGTTCAACTGGTTTTATTACTGGTACTCCTACAGTTGTACAAGGTGCAACTACCTATACTATAACAGTTACTGATTCAGTACCACAGACCAGTAGTAAGACATTTACATTAACTGTAGAAGCACCTCCGGCAATATCTACAGTTTTAGCAGTCCCAACTAGTGCATTAACGATTGGTGTTGCAGCAAGTGCATTTACTCCGGTAACTGCTACTGGCGGATATGGCACATTGTCATATGCTATTGGTACTAGCTTACCGGGTGGATTAATATTTAATACTTCAACCGGAGTAGTAAGTGGTACTCCTACAGTAATATCAAGTAGTAATCCTTATACCGTTACAGTTACTGACACGCTATCACAACTTAGCAGCAAAACATTTAGTTTATCGGTAAGTTATCCTTTATTGAGTACTACTCAGGTAATTGCTACTAAAACTATTACACAGAATATCGATACAGCATCATTTACACCGGTTACATATACTGGTGGTTATGGGGCTGTTGCATATTCCATTGCTCCTGCTTTACCAAGTGGACTGGCAATTAATACATCCACTGGATTGATCAGTGGAATAGCAATTACATCTAGTACTGTTGCCCTTTATACAGTTACCGCTACTGATGCCGCGGCGCAAACTAGTAGTAAGGGATTTAGTTTAACTGTATTACCTGAACCACCACCTCCAGCGGTAGTTGCTACACTATCAACATCAAGCTATTCGTTTGTTAAAAATGTAGCCGTTACTACATTTACTCCTGTAGTAGGTAGTGGTGGTAAGGGTACTCTTTCGTATTCTATTGATATTGGATTACCTAGCGGATTAACTTTCATTCCAACTACAGGACAGATATTAGGAACACCAACTGGTACAAGTAACACTACTACATACTCAGTAACAGTTACTGATTCAATATCACAGACTGCTAGTAAGTCGTTTAGTATCTATGTGGCGCCACCACCACCTCCACCTGCATTAGTTGTAACAGCCACAATTGTTACAAAAACATTAATAAAGAATGTAGCAGCAACAGCATTTATTCCAGTAACTGCCACCGGAGGAGTTGGAGCATATACATTTAATGTTAGTCCAAGTTTACCAACAGGATTAACTTTCTTAAGTTCCAATGGACAGATTATTGGTACTCCAAGTAGCACCAGTTCTACAGCTACTTATAGTATAACTGTTGCAGATACAGTACCACAATATAATACAGCAACATTCTTATTAAATGTAATTAATCCGCCTGCGTTAGCCACCACCGCTACTGCGGCTACTTTCTCATTGCAGAAAGATGTTACAATTTCTGCATTTTATCCTGTAACTGCAACAGGCGGTTATGGAACACTTACTTATAGTATAAGTCCAACATTACCAAGTGGATTGAGTTTTAATTCTACAAATGGTCAGGTAACTGGTACTCCAACAATATATAATGCTAGTACCAGTTATACAATAACAGTAACTGATCAAGCAGCACAATCAAGCAGCACAGCAGTTTCAATAAGTGTGATACCTGCGTCATTGGTTACAACATTAGCAGTAACATCTAGCACATTTGTTAATGGAGTTACTATTACAGCGGTTACTCCAGTAACTGCAACAGGTGGATATACTCCGTACACATATGAAATAAGTTCACCGTTGCCTACCGGATTGGCATTTAGTACAAGTACAGGGCAAATAACAGGTAAACCTACCGCATCAATATCTGCCACACCATTTACTATAACAGTTAAAGATTTTGGAGTTACTCAAGCTAGCAGCAAGGTTTATACATTAACAGTTAATAATCCACCTGCATTAGTTACTGTACAGGATGTTCCTACAGTTAGTTTAACTAGATATGTTGATGTTGCAAATGTATCACCTGTGAGTGCTAGTGGTGGTTACGGAACTATTTCTTTTGCAATTACTCCTACATTGCCTAGTGGATTAAGTTTCAATGCATCAAATGGTAAGATCACCGGAACTCCTACACAATTAGATAATCGTGTATATACTATAACTGCCGCGGATTCTTTAGGGCAAACTAGCAGCAAGACATTTACATTATCAGTTGTACCTGTTCCAATTGTTACAACATTAGCAGTAGCCAGTAAAAATCTACAGGTACTTGAGTTAGCTACTCCTTTTACTCCTGTTACTGCAACAGGTGGGTCAGGTACATTAACCTGGGCAATAGATAAACTATTACCAAGTGGACTTACAATCAGTACATCTACTGGTTTAATTAGCGGAACTCCTTCTGTAATAAGTTCATTAACAAACTATGCGGTTACTGTTTCAGATGCAAGTACCTCTAGTAGCAAAACATTTAGTTTATTAATTGACTTTTTACCATTAACCGTTGAACAATTAATTACAGTTAATACATTAACACAAAATGTAGCAGCGGTTGCATTTAAACCAGTTAATGCTATTGGTGGTGTTGGTACTTTAGTATATTCAACTGTACCTAGTTTGCAGGCCGGCCTTAGTATCAATACCAGCACCGGTTATATCAGTGGTACTCCTACTATTGTAACTGCTGGTACTGTGTATTCAGTAGTTGCAACGGATACTATAAGCAATGTCAATAGTAGTACATTTACTTTAGTTGTTAATGCACCGCCTGCATTAACTACTACCGTAACTACTAGTTCTATCTCACTTACAGTTAATAACGGTGTTGTTCCTAATATTAGACCAATATTAGGTACAGGTGGATATGGATCACTACGTTATAGTCTTAATAATTCTCCTATCTTTCCTCAAGGATTAACATTTAATACAAGTACTGGATATATCAGTGGTACTCCAACATTATTAGGGTCTGTACAAACATATACAGTTACCGTAAGAGACGATCTATCTCAAGTTAGTACACAGACATTTAATTTACAAGTAATTCCACTTCCGATTACTATTACAGTACCTTATCCTACAGCAGCATTAACACAGTATACTCAAGTTACACCATTTGTTCCTGTAGTAGGCACACTTGGTTATGGTGCATTGACCTATAGTATAAATCCACCATTATCAACGGGATTAAATTTTGATATCAATACTGGAGAAGTTAGCGGCACACCTACCAGTACAGTCGGTGATGCTGTACATTATGTAACTGTTACTGACCAAGCTGGACAAAATAATACTGGAACAACTACTATTGTTATTAGTGATAATCCACCTCCTACATTATTGGCAGTATTACAATCTTCTTATATTGCGTTAACATTGGGTGAATTATCTGAGACAATACCAGTAACTGGTAGTAGCGGTTATGGCACATATAGTTATTCAATAAGTCCTAGTCAGTTGCCAGCTGGACTAACATTTAATACAGTTAACGGATTAATTAGTGGAACGCCTACAGCAGTATTCACAAGTACAAGTTTTACTATTACTGTAACTGACGGTGTTCCACAAACAGCAATACAATCTTTTAATTTAGCAGTAATAGAGGCTATAGTAACACAGGGCAAGGGATATACAGGTAGTCGTGGATATACAGGTTCAATAGGCGTAGGATACACTGGCAGTAAAGGCAATATTGGCTATATAGGTAGTTTTGGCTACACGGGCTCAATTGGTTATACCGGTAGTGCTGGTCAAAATGGTTATACCGGATCAGCAAGTACCGCAAGTGGATATACCGGTTCAATTGGCGCAGGGTACACTGGTTCGGTTGGCAACACAGGTACTGGATATACTGGATCTATTGGAATAGGATATACTGGTAGTCGAGGTTATGTAGGTAGCAAAGGTGAAAAAGGCGACCCGGGAACAGGTGGTGGCGGCGGCTATTTTGGTAACTTTGACGGAGGTCAACCTGACTCTAATTATGGTGGAATCACTAGTATCGATGCTGGTGGGGTCTAGGATAAATATCGTACAGCAGATATAAAAGGTAAAAATGGCAATTCAAATCCAATTTAGAAGAGGAACCGCGGGAGAATGGACCGGAGTTAATCCTACTCTGGCTCTTGCAGAAATGGGTATTGAAACAGATACTAACTTGTTTAAAATTGGTAATGGTACATCTACATGGATTCAATTAGACTACGGCGGTATACAAGGTCCACAAGGGCCTGCGGGTAGTACAGGTACAGCAGGCGCAACAGTAGTAGATAATGTTTTATATGTTAGTGAAAGTGGTAATGACAGCAATGATGGCCGTTCTCTAACTTACTCTAAACGCACAATTAAATCTGCGGTATCAGTTGCATCAACTGGTACTACTGTTTTTGTTAAGAGCGGAGATTATACTGAAAATACACCAATTACTGTTCCTGACTTTGTTTCTCTAGTAGGTGATAATCTTCGTACAGTAACCGTAAGACCTACAACTTCAACAAACAATATATTTTATGTAAACAACGGAACATACATAAGTAACATGACATTTAAGGGTCATGAGTATCCTTCAGCTGCAATATCATTTAATCCAGATGGGTCTGCAGGTGTAATATCTACAAGTCCATACGTACAAAATTGTACAAGTATGACAACAGATGCTACTGGCATGCGTGTAGACGGAAATTTAGCACTTGGTACAAAAAGTATGGTCGTGGATGCATATACTCAATATAACCAAGGTGGTATTGGTATCCACATGTTAAATGGCGGTTATACACAATTAGTTTCTGTGTTTACTATCTGTTGTGATAAAGGATTCTATGCTGAATCAGGTGGATTTTGCTCTATAACTAACAGTAATAGTAGTTTTGGTAACTATGCATTGTATGCCGATGGTGTTAGTTCTACATTATATACAGGTAAGGTAAATGGGGCCAAATCTGGTAAAGTATTTGTTATTGATAATTTAACCACTAAACCTAGTGTAGGAGATGCTATAAGTTTTGGTGATGGGAACTATTATACAATTAGTACATCAAGTGCATTTAAAACAGGTAGTACTGATATTGTTTATCCCACACTTATTCAAGAAGATGCTGCATTAAGAAATGCTAGACAAAATATATTAGATGACAAGGCTAAATTACAAACATTAGTAATTGATCATGTAAGGAATACATTCCCTTTATTTGATTTTAATCAATTTAAATGCAGCAGAGATGTTGGTAATATTATTGATGGAATTTGCTATGACATGGTGTTACATACTAACTATCAAACTGTAAAAGCAGGTACAAGTTATTATAGAGCAGCAAGTTCTACAGTAGTAACTGAACAACTAGTAGAAACTGTTAATGCTGTTAATTTTTTAAAGATTAGAGTATTAGCATTACTAACACCTGCTACAACCGCATACACTAGAGTATCCGACTTGTTTGATATATTAATAAACATTATGCAAAATGGATTAGGTGCAGCACCTAGCTATACATATAATCCACCTACCGGTGCTAGCGCCAATACTGTTAATGCCGGTTTAATATTGCAGGCTAATAAATCATTCATTGCTGAAGAAACTGTTGCTTATGTTAGTGGATTTACTTATGATTCAGTAAAATGTCAAAGAGATGCTGGTCTTATTGTTGATGCAATAGCATTTGATTTGTTATATGATGGTACTAGCCAAAGTGTATTTGCAGGATTGCAATACTGGAACAAAACTGGATATGTCGGTGATGTTGCCAATGAAATAACTACTACTACTTCTGCAATTGCTCATGTAAGAGACTTAGCAATTAGCATTGCTAATGCAGCCGGAGGTAGTGTGCCAGCAGCAACTGTTTCTGATAATTTTAATTTAATTTTGTATGTTCTAAATACAGGTACTAACGGTATTACTGATTTAATTGTTTCTAATTTTCCAGCAAGTTCTAATAGTGATACTGTTGCAGCATATAATGCTCTGTTAGCTAATAAATCAGTTATACAAGATAATACCATTGCGTGGATTAATAGTACATATCCTGGATATAGTTATGATCAAACTATCTGCCGTAGAGATATAGGCTATATGATTGACAGTGTGGCATTTGATCTGTTACATTTTGGTAATAAACAAAGCATAATGAGTGGAGTATACTATTATGGTTTTAGTAGTACCTCCACTTCAATTGCTACTGAAATTCCACAAACTACTGCTGCTTACGAATTTATTAAATCTATATCAGCAGACATTGTAACAGGTAAATTAATCACAGGTACATATCAAACTTCAATAAGTCAAACCATAAGTGCTAGTACTGCAACCAGTGTAGAAATTGGATTGATTAACAGTAAGATATCTACAATAACTAATATTATTAATAATGGTCCAAGTGTAGCTCCTGCTCGTGTACCAATCGGGCTTGTAGCAAATACATCTACTACAATACTTAATGCGTTTAACTTATTAAGAGACAACAGAAATTTTATTACTGCTGAAACTGTGGCGTATATTAATACCAGTTATGTAGGAGTTGTATATAGTACCGCAACCTGTAAACGAGATGTTGGCTATATTATAGATGCAGTTACTTACGATGTGTTGTACGGTGGCAATAGTCAAACTGCTTATGCTGCTAATGCATATTATGATGGTGCTGTATATCAAATATCAAATACTGAAAAGTTAGCCACTATTGCTGCATATTCGTTTATTAAAACTATCATAGATGATTGTATAGTTGATAATCCTATAACTCCATTACAAAGTGCAGTAGCACAAAATACAAGTATTACCGCGGCTTCTGCAACTGAATCTGCTACTGCACAAAGTTTAATGAATATAGTTGCTAACATAGTAGAGAATGCATATTCAAGTACTGTTACATTAGAACAATCAATTACTTCAACTATTAATGATAATACTCCTGTAACTTTCCACAAATATAGTCAAATAACAAGTTCCGCACATTCATTTGAATGGATTGGTGCAGGCACTAATATCAATTCTGCATTGCCATATTTAGGTGGAGAGCCGATTAGTGCCAATCAAGCAGTGGCTGTTAATAACGGTAAAGTATACTTTACTGGAACAGACCAGAAAGGCGATTTCCGAATTGGTAATGACTTGGTAATAAATAACAGCGTAGGAACAATTTCCGGAAGAACATTCAATCGTAGTTTGTTCGCAGTTATGACGCCATACATACTGGCAATAGGATCGTAAAATGGCATCAACATTACCCTTAAATTCGTTTAAAACCAAAGCATTTGAATTAACTACTGGTACACAGTTAATCTATCTCACCCCCGATGCTATAACAACTATTGTATTAGGTGCACAGGCCACTAATATCAGTAACGCACCAGTTACTGTAAAATTCACATTGGTTAAAAACGATACAACTTTTGTTATGTTGAAAGATTTTGAGATTCCAGTTAATGATGCTTGCGAAGTTACTACCGGTAAATTAGTAATTGAAGCAGGTGCCTCTGTTACTGCAAGTGCTGGCGCAAATAACAGTGTTAACCTAGTGTTAAGTATATTGGAAACCAGCAATGAGTAAGAGTAGACTGTTTAGTGGCAAGATAAAGAAAAAAACTGGCACAGCCCTTGACGGGTCACGCTATGAATATCTTGATGTAAGCCAAGCAGAACCAGACCTTGGTATACCGTTATCAAACAATGCGGTATTAATAGCTAACACCAGCGGCCAACGATTTTGGTCAAACACATTAACTGATATTACTTTAGCTGGTACTGTTATTAGCAGTGGAACAGTTACTGGTGATTTGTTACCAAGTATTACTAATACATTTAATTTAGGCCGTGCTGATCTAAGATTTAAAACTCTATTTGTTAGTAGTGCTACATTGGATATCGGTGGTGTTACTATTTCTAGTACTGGTGCTGATTCCTTAAACATATCAAAATTAATAGTGTCTACTTCAACTAACAGTACAAGTACTGTAAGTGGTGCATTACAAGTTGTTGGTGGTGTTGGCATTGGATTAGATTTAGTTGTTGGCGGCTCAATTACTTCCAACTCATTAACTATTGGAACAGTTTCAAATAATCAGGGTACTTTAAACATTCAAAGTACTGTTGATTCAACATCCACTAATTCAGGTGCGTTACAAGTTGTTGGTGGTGTTGGCATTGGTGGTAATTTGTATGTTGGTGGCGATATCGTTGCTCAGAAATTAACTATACAACTTACCACAGTAACGACTACATTTATTGTTACAGATGATGTAATTAGTACCTATAATACGACTCAATCTACTAGCACTGACTCTGGTGCATTAATTATTGCCGGTGGCGCAGGGTTTGGTAGAGATGTATATGTAGGCGGATTAATTTATAGTTCAGGTAGTCAAGTATTAACCTATAATAGTACACAGACACTATTAGTAGCAAGTGCTCTTTATGCAACCACAAGTGGATATGCATTGGCATTTGATACTGGTACAGTTGTAACTACTGCAATTAATGCAATTAATGCAACTACTGCATCATTTGCAACCACAAGTGGATATGCATTGGCATTTGATACTGGTACAGTTGTAACTACTGCAATTAATGCAACTACTGCATCATTTGCAACCACAAGTGGATATGCATTGGCATTTGATACTGGTACAGTTGTAACTACTGCGGTTAATGCAACCACTGCTACTAGTTTGGGTCCTGATATTATTAGAATTTCTAATACTACAAATTCTACCTCAACTGATAGTGGCGCATTACAAATTGAAGGTGGTGTCGGTATTGGTAAGAATTTAAATGTCGGTAACTTATTGACATTTAATCCAGTAATTTGGAATTATGTAGCAACTACGTTTACATCTATTCCTGTAACCTATGGACAAACAAGTTTAACATTTACTGTACAACCGGATAATACCATTACCAATATGAGTGTGGCCGCAGGTGCCGGTGGATATGGTCCAACTAGTGTTAATTTGACTATTCCTGGAACAACTTTCCCCGGTGGAACAAGTCCTGCTAATGACATTGTTTTTAATGTAGAAACGTTTGTATCTGCAGGCCCAGTGTACTCAACAGCAGTAAATAGTGCTGTAAGTTATGTAAGCGGAACCCTGCCTCAACGATATGATAATATTTATAGTACAGGTAACGTGGGTATTGGGGCTGGAACCCAGCATTGGGTATTTGGCACAGATGGTAAATTAACTGCGCCTGGTAAGATAGAAGTTCAATCAAATGTAAATTCAAATTCAATAGCTACCGGTGCGTTTACAGTTGTTGGCGGCGCCGGCATTGGATTAGATTTATATGTTGGTAATAATTTATATGTAGCAAATACTGCGTATCTTAATAATGCAGAAATATTAACTACATCAAGTGGTTTTTCTAGTGAATCTGGTATTTCTATTATTAACCAACGACTAGTTGTTAATACAAGTACAAACTCCACATCAACTACTACTGGTGCAATTGTTACGCCAGGCGGTGTTGGTATTGGTCAGGATATGTGGGTTGGTGGAAAAATTTATGCCGGCGATTTCATCTACAGTAATGGCCAACAAGTTATTACTACTTCAACTATTAATACATTTGCCAATCAAACTGTAATCACAGCTGGTACTGATACTGCAATTAGTACAAGTACTGGCAATGTAACAATTTGGAATACTAGTACATTTCAAACTGTAACCGATCGTGGTCATACTACTACTAATGCTATATCAATTACTAGTACAGCTTCTAGTACCTCATCAACTACCGGTGCATTAACTATTACCGGTGGTGTTGGGGTTGGTGAAAATTTGTATGTTAATGGGTTAATTTATAGTTCAAGTAGTCAGGTATTAACTTATAATAGTACACAGACATTATTAGTAGCAAGTGCGCTTTATGCAACTACAAGTGGATATGCATTAGCATTCAATACCAATACTGTTGTAACCACAGCAGTTAACGCTACTACAGCATCATATGCATTAGCATTTGATACTGGTACAGTTGTAACTACAGCAGTTAATGCTACTACAGCATCTAGTTTAGGCACCGGTGTAATTTATATTGTTAATAGTAGTACTTCTACATCAACTAATACTGGTGCATTAGTTGTTACTGGAGGGGCTGGTGTAGGCGGAGATTTATGGGCAGGCGGAAGTATCTATGCTGCTGCATTTCTTTATAGTAATGGTCAGCAAGTTATTACTACTTCAACTATTAATACATTTGCCAATCAAACTGTAATCACAGCTGGTACTGATACTGCAATTAGTACAAGTACCGGTAATATTACTATTTGGAATACTAGTACATTACAAACTGTTACTGATAGAGGTGCTACAACTACCAATGCTATATCAATTACTAATGCAACCGCCAGTGACTCAACTATTACTGGAGCATTAATAGTTGCAGGTGGTGTTGGTATTGGTGGAGATATATATGTTGGCGGTGCATTATATCAAAATGGCCAACAAGTTATTACAACTTCTACTATTAATGATTATGCAAACCAAACAGTTATAACTGCTGGTACTGATACTGCAATTAGTACAAGTACTGGCAATATTACTATTTGGAATACTAGTACGTTACAAACGGTTACTGGTAGAGGTCATACTACTACTAATCAAATTAGAATTGATAATACTCTCACTAGCACAAGTTCATTTGCATCTAATGCATTATATGTGGCAGGCGGAATTGGCGGTAACAGTGGATTTAATATCAATGGTGATGGATACTTGCACGGTGATTTAATTGTTTTTGGTACTATCACCGGAACCAACGTAACATTAACAACCTTAGTAGCTAACAGTGGCACCTTCTATGGTGATACTTCGGGATCAGGCGCATTATATGCTGGTATTATAGGAGCAACGCCATTTTCACAGACCATGGCACAATTTACCGGTGATCTTAATGATTACATGGAAATTAATGTACAAAATATTAATGCAGGCGCCATTGCTAGTACCGATATTGTTGCAAGCGCAGACAATGTCACTGAAACGGGCGCATTCATTGATATGGGTATTACCAGCAGCGGATGGGACGGATCTGCTACATTAAGTTTTGGTAATGCACTTGGTCCTAATGATGGCTATTTGTTAGTAGGAAATAGTAATCTTCCTACATCGGGTCACTTGGTAATAGGTACTATGGCTCTGGATACTAGTGTTAAGATCATAGTAGCAGGTACAAATTCAAATTATATCACTGCTATCTTTAATACTGCAACCACTGAATCAATCTCAACTACTACAGGTGCATTAGTAGTACGTGGTGGATTGGGCGTTGGTGGCTCTATATATGCAGCATCTACCAGTTACATAAACAACTCTAAGATCCTTGTTGCTGGCGATTTAGAAACAGTAACGCACACTGCTACTTACATTACTAACAATCCCGGATCTGTAGCAGTTGCTGGAACTAGCACCATCTACGGTACTTACGACTTTGGCGCAGTAAGTGATGTTTGGACTTTTAACGATTACAACACTGGTACTAATTTTGGATACTACAGTATTCACGATGCAGCAACACAACCTGCGTTTATTGTCTACATTGGATTTAGTGGTATCACTGATTTCAATCGTATTGTATTAAACATTAATTACACACAAAATTCAGGCCATACACAAGAGATTGATTTATACAACTATGTACAGAACCAGTGGGATACGTTTACTACCTATTCTGGGTCAACTGGTTGGTTTGAATTCATTCTTGGTACTGTCGATCCTGCACCTTATATTTCCAGCGGTACTGTTACTGCTCGTATATATCATGTGTCATTCGGTAATACAGCACATAGAACATGGATTGATTATGTTGCCCTTGAAAAATCTATACAAGGCGGTCAAGGTCCACGCGGTGCCACCGGCGCTACTGGAGCAACTGGTGCTCAAGGATTAACTACAAGTACAACAAGTACATTTATATTTTCTAATACATTAGCTAGTACATCAACTGTGGCAAGCAATGCTGTTTATATAGAAGGTGGATTGGGTATTGGTAAATCTTTATTAGTAACTGGAGAAGCAATATTTCAAAATAATGTAACATTTGCTGGTACTACTACTTTTGTATTATCTACTAACACAGTTTATACAGATAACATTATTGAATTGCATTATCCAAATACTCCCGGAAATGTATGGGCTGTAAATGACGGTAAGGATATCGGATTAAGATTCCACTATTACGATGGTGCAGACAAAAATGCCGGATTAGTATTAGCCAATGATACCAAATATTTAGAATGGTATTCTAGCGGAACAGAAGATGGCACAAGTACATTTGCAGGCAGTGCGTATGGTACCTTTAAAACTGGCAGTATTGTATTAACTAATACTACAGTTTCTATTAGTACCTCAACCGGTGCATTACAAGTCGCAGGTGGTGTTGGTATTGGTGGTAATTTATACATTGGTGGTGCATTATATCAAAATGGTCAGCAAGTTATTACAACTGCTACAATTAACAACTTTGCAAATCAAACAACAATAACTGCCGGTACTGATACTGCAATTAGTACCAGTACTGGCAACATTACTATTTGGAATACCAGTACATTACAAACCGTCACTGATAGAGGTAATACTACTACTAATGCAATTAGTATTACTAATGCAACTGCAAGTGGCTCAACTATTACCGGCGCATTAACAGTTGCAGGTGGTATTGGTGTAGGTGGCGATTTATACATTGGTGGTGCATTATATCAAAGCGGTCAGCAAGTTATTACAACTGCTACCATTAATCAATATGCAAATCAAACAAGTATTATTGCTGGTACAGACACAGCAGTAAGTACCAGCACTGGTAATATTATAATTTGGAATACTAGCACTTTACAAACAGTTACTAGTAGAGGCGCTACAACTACCAATGCAATATCAATCACTAATGCAACTGCAAGTGGTTCAACTATTACCGGAGCATTAACTGTTACTGGCGGTGTTGGGATTGGTGGCAATTTATATGTTGGTGGTGCATTATATCAAAGCGGGCAAGCAATATTATCCACTGCTACCATTAATCAATTTGCTAATCAAACCAGTATTATTGCTGGTACTGATACAGCAGTAAGTACCAGTACTGGTGCTATTACAATTTGGAATACCAGTACATTACAAACGGTTACTGGTAGAGGTGCTACAACCAATAATGCAATTAGTATTACTAATACCACAAGTTCTATTAGTACCACAACTGGTGCATTAATTGTAACTGGCGGGGTTGGTATTGGCGGTAGTTTAAATGTTGGAGATGCCAGTGTTGTTAACGTAAACAGCACCAGCACAGCCTTACGTATCACCCAGCTTGGCGCAGGTAATGCGCTGGTAGTTGAGGATGAGGCTAATCCTGATGCATCACCATTTGTAATTGCTAGTAATGGTACCGTGATTATTGGTCACACTGCACGGGTCACACAAGTTAATGTCCTCGAAGTACATAGCAGCGCCGCCATTAACAGTTCACCTGCTATGGGGGTTTACAGTTGGGGAACACTTGCCACTGGCGGTGGTCTGAATTTGTACAAATCTCGCTCAGGTACTGTAGGAACGTACTCGACTGCAACAAATGGATCCCAATCCAGTATTCGTTTCCAATTTGATGACGGTGCAGCTTTTCAACAAGCTGCTTCGATCATTGGCTCAGTAGAAGGAACGCCTGCACTTAACAGTACGCCTGGTCGCTTAACCTTTGGTACCACACCGGATGCTTCTACCACGCCAGTTGAGCGTATGCGTATTGACAGCGTAGGTCAGACTAAATTTAGCACTGTCATTACTGCAACCTCAACAACTACTGGCGCATTGGTAGTAACAGGTGGCGTTGGGATTGGTGGCAATTTATATGTTGGCGGAGCATTTACTGCAACATCAATTAGCATTGGTGGTATCAATGTGGGGTATGGATATACTGGTAGTTTAGGTTATACTGGATCAATAGGTTATACTGGCTCAATAGGCTACACTGGTTCAGCAAGTACCGCTACTGGTTATACTGGTAGTATTGGTTATACTGGCTCAATAGGATATACTGGTTCGGCAAGCACAGTCTCTGGGTATACTGGTAGTATTGGTATAGGTTATACTGGATCAGCAAGTACTGCAACTGGTTATACTGGTAGTATTGGCTATACTGGAAGTAAAGGTACTGACGGAACCAGTGTTACTATTAAAGGGTCGACTTCAACTTCAGCAGCGTTACCAGGATATCCAACTTCGTATATTGGTACAGCAGGTGATGGATATATAACAACAGATACTGGGCACTTATGGGTATGGAGTGGTAGTGCATGGAATGATGTTGGCAATATTACAGGTCCATCTGGTGGACTTGGTTATACTGGGTCAAGAGGATATACTGGTTCGGCAAGTACTGCAAGTGGATATACTGGTAGTATTGGTGTAGGATACACTGGCTCTGCAAGTACCGTAACAGGCTATACCGGCAGTATTGGTTATACTGGTAGTATTGGTTATACTGGATCAGCAAGTACTGCAAGTGGATATACTGGAAGCCAAGGAACAGGTGGTGGGGCAGGATATACCGGATCAGCAAGTACCGTAACAGGATATACTGGATCAGTGGGGTATACTGGTAGCATTGGTAGTACCGGAACAACTGGATATACTGGTAGTATAGGCAATACTGGTACTATAGGATATACTGGCAGCATTGGTACTATTGGATATACTGGTAGTATAGGCAATACTGGTACCATTGGATATACTGGCAGTATAGGTTATACTGGTAGTTTGGGTTATACTGGTTCAGCAAGTACTGCTTCTGGGTATACTGGTAGCACTGGTACTATAGGATATACTGGTAGTTTAGGATATACTGGTAGTGCAGGTGTGTCTGGTACCTTTAGCGCCGTTCAGGTATTTAATACACAAAGTGGTACAACTTATACATTGGTATTGGCAGACGCAGGTGATTTGGTTAAATTAACTAATGTTTCAGGCGTTACAGTTACTATTCCATTAGAAAGTTCTGTTAACTTTGCCATTGGGCAGCGTGTAGATATAGAACAAGCAAGTGCAGGCAATGTCGCAATAGTAGGGGCAAGTGGAGTTACATTAAACTCAACTGATTATCCGGTACTAAGTACACAATATAGTGTGGGTACATTGATCAAAACTGGATCAAATGAATGGCTGTTTGTTACACCACAGGGCGGATTAGGTTACACAGGAAGTACAGGCGTTGGCTATACGGGCAGTTTAGGTTACACTGGATCAGCAAGTACCGCTAGTGGCTACACTGGATCAGCAAGTACTGCAAGCGGCTATACCGGTAGTTTAGGATATGTTGGAAGTGTTGGTAACTTTAGTTCTGTACAAACATCTAACACACAAACTGGTACCACTTATACATTGGCATTAACTGATGCTGGGCAGTTGATAAAATTAACTAATGCTTCAAATGTTACAGTTACTATTCCATTAGAAAGTTCAGTTAATTTTGCTATAGGACATAGATTAGATATAGAACAGGCTAGTACAGGTATTGTTGCAGTAGTAGGGGCAAGTGGAGTTACATTAAACTCAACTGATTATCCAGTACTAAGTACACAATATAGTGTGGGTACATTGATCAAAACTGGATCAAATGAATGGCTGTTTGTTACACCACAGGGTGGCACAGGATATACTGGTAGTACGGGCGCCGGTTATACTGGATCTGCATCAACAGGATCATCATTTACAGGTGGAGTGATTACAGGTATTACTACTGTTACAAACACAACAAATGCAAGTTCAACTAATTCAGGTGCATTACAAGTTGTCGGTGGTGTTGGCATTGGTGGCAGTTTGTTTGTTGGTGGTGTTATAACTGCAACTAACTTCTTTGCAGGTACATTAAGAATTGATGCTGGTAGCACAATGACTAATTTAGTTGTTACTGGTACTGCTACATCAACTAGTACTACGACCGGCGCTGTTATTATATCTGGTGGATTAGGAGTTGGACTTGGTATAGTTGCCGGCGGAACTGTTACTGCCACAAACTTTATATTAAACGGATATCAAGTTAGTACTGCTACAGGTAGCGCAACTTTTACCGGTGGATCTGTAGCAAATACTACTACATTTGTAAGTACAGTCACTATTACTTCAACTGCAATTTCAACATCAACTACAACTGGCGCTTTACAAGTTGTAGGTGGCGTTGGTATTGGTGGTAACATTAACTTTGGCGGTAGTTTATATCAAAATGGTGTATTGTTTACCGGAGGTGGCGGAGTCGGCAGCTTTAATTCAGTACAAACTTTTAACACACAAACTGGTACTAGCTATACATTGGTATTAACTGATGCTGGTACTTTAGTTAATATGAATAATGCTGTTGGTGCTACTGTTACAGTACCGCCAGAAAGCTCAGTTAACTTCAGTATTGGACAGCGTGTTGATATAGCACAAAATGGTGCTGGACCAGTGGTAATATCAGCAGGTGTGGGTGTTACATTACATACCACTGATCTTCCATTATTGAATAATCAATACAGTATTGGTACATTGATCAAAGTAGGTTCCAATGAATGGACATTTGCCGGTCCAAGTACTGGCGTTATTGGGTATACTGGTTCAGTTGGTGCAGGTTACACTGGTTCAATTGGTAGCACTGGTACAATAGGTTACACAGGTTCTGCAAGCACCGCAAGTGGATATACTGGTTCTGCAAGCACCGCAAGTGGATATGCTGGTAGTGCTGGTGGATTTACTTCAGTTCAGGTGTTTAATACACAAACCGGTACTGCTTATACACTAGTATTAGCTGATTCTGGTTACTTGGTTAATATAAACAATGCTGTGGGTACTACTGTTACTATACCACCGGAAAGTTCAGTTAACTTTGCCGTTGGCCAGCGTGTTGATATAAGTCAGAACGGACTAGGGCCTGTGGTAATATCAGCAGGTGTGGGTGTTACATTACATACCACTGATCTTCCATTATTGAATAATCAATATAGCATGGGTACACTACTTAAGGTGGGCTCAAATGAATGGACATTTGCTGGACCCAGTGCAAGTGTTGTAGGTTATACTGGCAGTGCAGGCGCTAACGGTGTTATCGGAACTAATGGTACTAACTATGTAGATACATTAAATACATTTTTATTAATGGGTGCATAAGTGGGAGTTTTATCAACATCATACAGGGTTTTAGGCAGAGTTGCACTGTCAACTGCTACAACGACTGCTACTTTATATACAGTACCTGCTAATGCAAGTGCGGTAGTATCAACATTATCAATATGTAATCAAACAGCCAGTGTAGGAACATATAGTATTGCAGTTAGTCCAGGTGGCGCCACAATAGTTCCTAAACATTATATTGCATATAATGCTAGTATTGCTGCACAGGAAACTATTGCATTAACTATAGGCATAACATTGGCTACTACTGATGTAGTATATGTCTCTGCTAGTAATACTTTGACAAGTTTCAACCTATTTGGTTCTGAAATAACTACAACTGTAACCGTTCCAAGCACTATTGAATATCTAATAGTAGCCGCAGGTGGTGGCGGAGGCGGTAATGGCTCAGGAGGTGGCGGTGCAGGCGGCGTACTATATAATGGTGCTACTGCAATAACATCAAGTACTGTATACACTATCACTGTTGGTTCAGGCGGGACTACTAATGGAGATGGAACCCCGGGTAGTACCGGTACTATTAGTTCAATAGTCGGCGGCGCATTAAATATTTTTGCACGTGGTGGTGGTGGTGGCTTTAGCCGTTCCGGTGGCACTAGTCCTGGATTTGTTTTTGGGGGATCAGGTGGTGGTGGTAGTGATGCAGGTGGTACTACTGAAACTATACCTGGAGCAGGTATTGTTGGTCAAGGTAATAATGGCGGATATGGGTCACTTAATGGTGGTGGCGGCGGTGGCGGTGGCGCCGGTACAACTGGATTTTCATCCAATGGTGCTGGACAACCAGGTGCCGGCGGCAATGGAGCATCAATATACTCAGACCTATTAGCATCAGCAAGTGCCGGTGTTCTTACCACAGGTACATATTATATTGCAGGTGGTGGCGCTGGCGCACGATGTGGTGGACTTGGAAGTCAACAGGCTGTAGGTGGATTGGGGGGTGGCGGCAACTCAAACGCTTCACCAAATGGAACTACTAATACCGGCGGTGGCGGAGGTGGTGGTGGCTATTATGCTGCTGGTGGGCAAGGAGGTTCGGGTATTGTAATTATTCGATATCCTGATATAGGTAATACAGCAGCAACTATTACTACAGGTAGTCCTACATATGCGGTATCAGGCGGATATAAGGTATACAAATTTACCGGTTCTGGATCAATCACTTTCTAATTTTAAAATATGTCATACTATTACTACAAAGTGTTAGGTCAAGCAAACCCTGCTGCCTCCACATTAACCACATTATACACAGTACCTGCTAGTACGAATGCAATAATATCCACTATAACTGTATGTAATCAAGCCGCAAGTACAGCAACTTATAGTATTGCCGTGCGCCCATTTGGTGCAACTATTGATCCTAAACATTACATTAATTATAATGCTGCTATTCCTGCATCAGACACTATTGGTGTAACAATGGGACTAACTTTAGCGCAAACTGATGTAATATCAGTGAGTTCTAGTAATAGTTCTACTAGTTTTAATGTATTTGGCACACATATTACTGAAACAGTTCCTGTGGCTGATCAGACTACTGCAACTTCAGTTCAATATTTGGTAGTCGGCGGTGGCGGTGGCGGCGGTTTTTTATTAGGTGGAGGTGGTGGTGCCGGTGGAGTTGTAGTATCATCAGCCTATACTGTTACCCCTGGATCAGTAATCACTGTAACTGTAGGTGCAGGTGGTACCGCCGGAACTGGTGGAGCGGGAGGCACTGGCGTTAATTCATCAATCGTTGGACCTACTGAATATTCGCTATCATTAAATGGTACTAGTCAATATCTAACCGTTCCTAGTAATGCCGCATTAGCATTCGGAACTGGAGACTTTACAGTAGAATGCTGGCTTTATGTAAATGTAGCACCTTCTGGTTCGCCAGAAATTTTTACTGCGGGAGATTTTCATCTTAACTTTAGAACCGGGTCAACTATTGCAATAACTAACAATTCTACAGTATTATCAAATACGGCTGCAATATCAACTGGTGCATGGACTCATATTGCAGCCGTTCGTAGTTCTGGTAATATGACAATATATATAAATGGTGTTGCTAATACCGTTGCAACTAATGCATACAGTTTTGTACAAGGTACTGGTCAAATTGGATCAGGAAATGGGGCATCGGGCCCTTTCATGAATGTATATATGTCCAACCTACGAGTATTGAAAGGAACAGCACTTTATACTAGTGGATTCACTCCATCTAGAGCGGCATTAACTGCTATTACCAATACCAGTTTATTAACTTTACAAAACTCTACATTTATAGATAATTCAGGTAATGGCATTGTTCTTACCGCAGTTAGTAGTGCAGCCATGACAAATACTCTTTCACCATTCAACACAGGGTTAGGTGGGGGTGGCGGTGGGACTTGGCAAGGTGGAGCCGGTATCGCAGGTGCATCCGGTGGCGGCGGTGCTGGATCTGATAGTAGTGGCGGCGCAGGTGGCGGTGGTACACAATCTACAAATTCTAGTGGTGGATTTGGCAATGCCGGTGGTGCAGGCAATGGTGGCCGATTGGGTGGCGGTGGCGGCGGTGCTGGTAGTGCTGGTTATGCCGGTGGCGCAACTGCTCTTAGTGCAGGTACAGGGGGTGTTGGATATCAATCAATTATTACTACTACATCTACTTACTTTGCAGGAGGAGGAGGAGGTGGATTTGAAAGCGCCAACGCTGGAAACACTTACGGTCGAGGTGGTGCTGGTGGCGGCGGTAATGGTGGATATTCAAACAGCTCATACAATGGAACTGCTGGCTCTACCAATACTGGAGGTGGTGGTGGTGCAGGTGGTAATCAGTCCGGATCAGTTAGCGGATCAGGTGCCGCTGGTGGGTCTGGTACTGTTATTATTAGATTTTCTTCTGCTAACTATTATCCTGCTACTGCAAATACAAATGCAACATATACATCAACAGGTGGATATAATATATATACATTCAACTCAAGCGGAACACTTACTATATAATGAGAATTTAATATGTCAGTTACATACAAAGTTTTAGGACAAGCAAATCCTGCAGCAACTACTACTACTACATTATATACATCAAGTAGTACAGTAGTAGTATCTACTCTTGTAGTTTGTAATCAAGCTAATGCCGCTACTACTTATAGAGTTGCAGTTAAACCTACCGCTAATACATTGAGTACATTACATTATGTTGCATACAATAGTTCTATAGCCGCATATGATAGTGTGGCATTAACATTGGGTATTACTATGGGAACTGCTGAAAATGTTATAGTTTATAGTAGTACTAGTACTACTAGTTTTAACTTATTTGGCACGGAGATAATTTAATGAGTTTGAATATTTTTAGTTATAATAAAATTAGTTCATTTATTTCTCGCAATTCAAAACGTAATATAGCAAATCCAGGTATTTCTCTAGTGGCACCTTCTACTATAGAATATCTAGTAGTCGGCGGTGGCGGAAGTGGTGGTACCGGTACTACCGGTAATACCGGCGGTGGCGGTGGCGGTGGTGCAGGTGGATACAGAACCGGTACCGGTCTTGCTATTACTCCTGGATCTATTATTAATATAACAGTAGGTGCTGGTGGTGCATGGGGAGGATTATTAACAGGTGTTGTGGGCAATAATGGAACAGATTCTTCTATTACAGGTACTAGTATTACTTCAATAGTAAGTACCGGCGGTGGCGGTGGCGGTGGAGTTAATGGAGCAAGCTCCAGTATTGCAGCTAAGACAGGAGGATCCGGTGGTGGTGCCCATTCTAGAACCGCAGGATCGTTTGGTGCAGGCAATACTCCTAGCACTAGTCCTTCTCAAGGAAATAGTGGCGGCGATAGAGCTGGCGCAACTTTTTTTGGTGCCGGCGGTGGTGGGGGGGCTGGTGCTAGTGGTGGGAATGGTTCAGAATCAACAGGCCAATCGTCAATAACAGGTGCATTGGGAGGAAACGGTGGTGTTGGATTACAATCTAGCATAACTGGAATTCCTACTTATTATGCAGGTGGTGGTGGTGGTGGCCACAGCGCCAATGTTGGCACCGGAGCAGGTGGGGTAGGCGGATTAGGTGGCGGTGGAAGAGGCTCAATTGGTCTAGGTTATACTACTGATGGTTCAATTGAACAACCAGGAGTAGCAAATACAGGTGGTGGTGGTGGCGGCGGCGCATATGGTTCTGCTTCACAACAAACATACACAGTAACACCAAATGGGGGCTCTGGAATAGTTATACTTAGACATTCTTCTAGTAATGCATTGGCTGTATCTACTACAGGAAGTCCATTCATATATACAATTAATAGTACTGTTGTATATGTATTCACCGTCACTGGAACAATTACATTTTAACAATATAGTATGACAACATTTAAAACTTTTAGTCAGCAAAAGTTCAGCGAAATGGGAACTGTGATAAAAAGCACCGTAGCAGTAACAGCAGCAACCACCTCATCAATTGAATATCTTGTAGTTGCAGGTGGTGGATCTGGTGGAAGTTACGGTGGCGGTGGTGCTGGCGGATATAGAACTGCAACTGGATTTACAGTTACTTCAGGAGTCACTGTTACTGTTTCTGTTGGTGGTGGCGGTACGTCTACTGGGATTGATACCGCAGGAAATAATGGAACAAATTCTTACATAACCGGTACAAATGGTTACTTTGTTATTTCACTCGGGGGAGGCGGCGGTGCTGGCGGCGATACTACTCCGTTAAAGGGAAAAACTGGCGGATCTGGTGGCGGTGGGATGGGCGGAACCAATCGTACCACTAGCTTTGGAACAGGCACGGCAGGCCAGGGAAATGACGGAAGTCCAGGATCTACATCTAACATACGAGATCCTGGAGGTGCTGGTGGAGGTGCTGGTGCAGTTGGCGGCGGTGCTGGTGTTAACGGACCTTCGGCAATAAATGCATATGGTGGTGGGAGAGGTGGTAATGGATCACAATCTAGTATAACTGGAATTTTAACTTATTATGCTGGTGGAGGTGGTGGGGGTGGAAATGGCAACTCTATTAGTACAGGAGGCGGCGGGTTAGGAGGCGGCGGCGCCGCATCTCCCCATGTTAATATAGTTAACAATTATGATGGGTATGCTGGTGGTACAAATACTGGCGGGGGCGGCGGCTCAGGTGGTCAACAATCAATGCCAAATAATACCGCAGTACCAGCTTATCCAAATTCCGGAGCAGGCGGATCAGGCATTGTTGTATTGAGATATCCAACCGCATACCGGTTACCGGTATCTTCCACAGGAACTGTATATACGTTAGTATCCGCATCTGCCCGATATAACATATTCATATTCAATAGTTCTGGATCAGTAACATTCTAAAATAATATCTCACCGATTAGATTTTAGATAAATTATTAAGTTATAAATACATTATAACGCATTAAACAAAAGAGGATTTTAAAATGAGTCATTTCGCAAAAGTAGAAAACGGTGTAGTAACACAGGTAATTGTTATCGAACAAGATGTAGTTAACACTGGATTATTTGGTGACCCAGCATCTTGGGTACAAACAAGCTATAATACATATGGTGGGCAACATCGCTCAGGTGGTGCACCGCTGCGTAAAAACTACGCAGGTATTGGTTATACATATGATAGTATTCGCGATGCGTTTTATGCACCACAACCATTCCCAAGTTGGTTATTAGATGAAGATACTTGCATTTGGGCAGCACCAGTAGCTATGCCTGATCCTGTAGAAGGCAAATATTACACCTGGGATGAAGAAACAGTATCCTGGGTAGAACATGTAATACCAACTAACGATACTCCTGTAGTTTAACGGTATAATCAATAATGGTATATGACCTTGGTATCATCAAGCGCCAACGATACATTCCTGCATCAAACACATTTGGAGTAGGCGGCACAATAGTAAAAGCAGGTGGATATGTTAATCACATATTCACTGCATCTGGCGCATTCATTGCTAGTTCTATTATTTCTGCCACTACTGCATCTGTTGCTACACCAACAGCTATTCCTGTAGAATATCTAGTAGTTGCAGGTGGGGGTGGTGGGGGTGCTGCCGCAGGTGCTGGAGGTGGCGCTGGAGGTTATACCACTGGAACATTTAGCATTGTTACTGGAACATCATATCTATTAGCAATTGGTGGGGGTGGTGCTGGATCTACTAGTCAAAATACAGTAGGTTCCAAAGGAAGTAGTTCTACTTTTAGTACTGTTTTTGCAATTGGCGGTGGTGGAGGCGGATCTAATCAAAATAGTCCAGTTGACTTAGGGTCGGGCGGTAGTGGCGGTGGAAATGCCGGAACTGGAGCGGGCGCTGGTTCCCCAGGAAAAGGTACCGTGTATCAAGGATACGACGGCGGATCTCGTATAACAGCAGGCCCAGCATTCGGGTCAGTGGTGGTGGCGGTGCCGGCGCAATTGGTGGTGCTGGTAGCGGCACAGCAGGCGGTAATGGTGGTGTTGGCGTACAATCATCAATCACTGGTACAAATGCATATTTTGCAGGTGGCGGTGGTGGTGGCACATATAATGGCGTACCAGGCTGGGGTGTTGGCGGATTAGGTGGTGGTGGCGCAGCAACTAGCACAACAGGAGTTTCTGGTACAGCAAATAAAGGTGGTGGAGGTGGTGGAGGTGGACAATCGGATGCAAGCCCAGGAACTGGCGGCAATGGTGGCAGTGGAATTATTATTCTAAAATTACCCAATACGCATAGTGCTAGCTTTGCTGGTATAAGTGCATCAACCTCAACTGCGGTAACAGGTTATAATGTATATAGTATAACTACAGGTTCGGGTAGTGTATCTTTTAGTACTGCTGCTCCAACTACTATTATTAGTACTACTAGCATTCCTATTGAATACCTAGTAGTAGGTGGTGGCGGTGGAGGCGGCCCTGGAAATAATGCAGGAAACTTTGGTGGTGGCGGCGCAGGTGGCGTTGTATCAGGTGGCACCTATGTATCTGCAGGTGTACCATTCAATGTAACAGTGGGGCAAGGTGGCGCCGCAACTGGAGGTGTAAGCACTTATAGTTGGAACGGTGATAGTTCTAGTTTATCTGTACCTGCAACTTTATCATATTATGGATCGTTTTTTAGTAGCGGTAGAATAGTAGTAACAACTTCTACCGCTTTTTCATTCGGCGCAACTGCCAACGATTTTACAATTGAAGCATCTGTAATGTGGCCAGCAACTGCTGGGGTAACTCAATCATTTTTGGATCTTAACGGTGGTACTAGAATTATCCTTGGTAGAACAACTTCTGGCTGGCGGGTATATATAAATGGTGCCGAGGCTGGATTCACTTTTAACATTGCAAGTAATTTTTGGTATCATTTTGTATTCCTTAGATACAGTGGCACATATTATATATATGTCAATGGTTCATTAATGAAATCAGCCGCCGAAACAACCACCTGGGCATTTACTAGTTTAACTGTCGGAACTGAAGTTGACGGCGGATCAACAATGGCAGGATATGTTTCTAATCTGAGAATTTTAAAAGGGTCAGCAGCATACACCGCAGCATTCATTCCTCCAACTGGTGCATTAACTGTGGTTAATAATACACAGTTATTAACACTACAAAACGCTACATTTATTGATAATTCATCTAACAATTTTAGCTTTACACAAACAAGTAGCCCAACAATAGGATCAACATATACTCGACCAGTTGGCGTAACTGCATATGGGGGTGGCGGTGGCGGTGGATACAGTGCAAGTAATGGATGGGGCGGAGCATCAGGTGGTGGTGGTGGACAAGGAACAACACCGGGTGCAGGATTGCCAGGTCAAGGTAATGCAGGTGGTGGCGTTGGTGGCGGAGACTATTCAGGCGGGGGTGGTGGTGGTGCAGGCGGGGTTGGACAACGACCAACCGGTACTAATTTTGCAAACGGTGGATTAGGTGGAACTGGAACACAATCAAGCATTACTGGTACTCCTACATACTACGGTGGCGGTGGGGGTGGATCAACTCACGGCAGTGGTACTGTACAATCAACTGGTGGTGCTGGTGGCGGCGGTGCTGGTAGATTTGGCGCAACTCTTGGTCAACCCGGTACTCCTAATACTGGTGGCGGTGGTGGCGGTGGTTCTGAGAATGTTGCTGGTGGCATAGGTGGATCTGGTGTTGTTATTATTAAAATACCTAATCAGTATGCTGTTAGTTTTACTACTAGCACTACCTATACCGTTTCGTCAGCAGTATCTGGCTATAATATATATAGAATAACAGCCGGTTCGGGGTTAGTAACAGCCGGGACAGGTATAGCTGTTGAATACTTAATAGTAGGTGGTGGTGGCGCTGGCGGTGCAGGTGTAAGCACAAATGCTCGTGGTGGTGGTGGTGGTGCTGGCGGTTTACTATATCAATCAGACACCATTGTATCAGGTTCCAGCAATACTATTACTATTGGCGCAGGCGGGACCACAGTTGTTGGACAAAATGGAACCAACGGTGGTAATACCGTTGCATTCGCTAACACTATGTTAGGTGGCGGTGGAGGCGGGTCCTGGGGTAATAGTGGTACTCCAAACAGCGGTGCTTCGGGTGGTGGTGCTGGCCAAGGGTCTGGCAGCGTCATTGGAGGAACAAGTACCCAGTTTGCTACTTATGGATATGGCGTTGGGTTTGGTGGCGGTACAAACGGCGGTGCCTATACTAACAATAATGCTAGTAGCGGTGGTGGTGGTGGTGGATCTGGCGGCGCTGGTAATAATGCTTCAGCAGGTGTTGCAGGTGCTGGCGGTACTGGAACTAATGCATACAGCACATTCTTACAATATGCAGGTGCTGGTGTTTATTCTACCGGTACATTTTATATTGCAGGCGGTGGCGGTGGTGGTGGCGGAACTGCAATTGGGCGCGGTGGTATTGGTGGTGGTGGTGATGGCGCTTATGCAACAGATACTCCATCAGATGCTACTATCTTTACAGGTAGTGGTGGTGGTGGTGGTGGTGGATCAGGTGGTGGTACTGGCGTTGGTGGTGCAGGTGCCAGCGGCATTGTAATTGTTCGTTATCCCTCTGGAATAAACAATGATATATTATATAATAACAGTGATCCATATTTTAACAAAACATCTTTACTGTTAAGCAATCCGCAAACGGTAAGTAATGCTCCTACCATTGATTACTTAGTAGTTGCTGGTGGTGGCGGTGGCGGTGGAGCCGGTTCTACTAATGGTGGATCAGGCGGTGGTGGTGCCGGTGGTTTACTCACAGCATCAAGTCAAACATTTTTACTAGCAACACTTTATACAGTTACAGTTGGCACAGGAGGCAACGGTGGTGCAAGAGATACAAATGGTTCTAATGGTAGTAACTCAATATTCTCAACTCTAACTGCAATAGGTGGCGGTGGCGGTGCCGGTGGTACAAGCAGTAGTGGTAATTCTGGTGGGTCAGGTGGCGGCGGTGGACAACTTGGTGGTACTGGTGGTAGTGCTACTAGTGGACAAGGTAACGCCGGTGCTACAACGGTTGGAAACAACAACGGTGGTCAAGGTGGTGGCGGTGCTGGTGCAGCTGTATCTGCTGATACCGTAACCAATCAAGCAGGTAATGGTGGTACTGGAACATTTACTACATTAATTTCTACCACAACAGCAATAGCATTAGGTATAGGTCAATATGTTACCGCTACTAATGCAATTTACTTTGCAGGTGGCGGCGGCGGTGGTAATTTAGGAAGTAATGGGTATGGGTTAGGAGGTACCGGTGGAGGAGGTGCTGGTTCACCAACTGGTGGTACAGGTGGTGTTGCTGGAACAGCAAATACTGGTGGTGGTGGTGGTGGTGGTCAAGGTGATTCACCTGGACCGGGTACTGGTGGTCGAGGTGGATCAGGTGTGGTTCTATTAAGAGTACCCAATACTCATGCTGCTTATTTTTCTTCGGGTATTACTGCTTCTGCAACAACTGCAACTGGTTATAATATATATGCTGTAACATCAGGTACTGGTACTGTATTGTTTGGTGCAGCACGGACAGAAACCATTCTATTAGATTACTTGATAGTAGCAGGTGGCGGTGGTGGTGGTGCCAATGATGCTGCGGGTGGCGGTGCCGGTGGTGTATTAACAACATCTGGCTTTAATGTATTACCGGGATTTAACTATGCAGTGGTTGTTGGTGCTGGTGGTGCAGGTGCAGTTAATAATGCACAAGGAACCTCTGGCAATGATTCAGTATTCTCTGCCTTACGAAGTTATGGTGGAGGTGGTGGTGGTGCTGACGCAGCAAGTAATGCAGCTTGGGGATTTGGTAAAAATGGTGGATCTGGTGGTGGTGGTGGCGGTGGTTCTAACGCAACAACTCCAGCAGGTGGATCAGGTGTAGCAGGACAGGGTAATGCAGGTGGTGCAGGTGGCGCTAATCAACCCGGCGGATATGGTGGTGGTGGTGGTGGTGGCTGGGGTGCAGCTGGAACAGCAACTACATCAGGTGGTGGTGGTAATGGTGGTGCTGGATCATCTAGTACTATATTTGTTACTACTGGCACAGCAATATCTGCAACTGTTGGTCAATATGTTACCGCTACTAATGCTATATACTTTGGTGGTGGCGGTGGCGGTGGCTCTAGAACTGTTCCCGGTACTGCTGGTATTGGAGGAGGAGGTACCGGCACTGGATCAGGCGGCGGCGCAGTTGGCGGTTCAGCACAGGCACGAACAGGCGGCGGGGGCGGCGGTGCTAGCAATGACTGGGAAAATGCCGGGCAAACCGGAACCGGTGGCGCTGGTGGATCAGGTGCTGTTGTACTTCGACATCTAACATCAGTAGCTCAAACAGTTACAACTACTGGCAGTCCTAGTATTGCCACTGCTGGCGCATATACAATATATGCATTCACTAGTAGTGGATCAATTCAAATTAGTACCAATCCACCTGCCGTTGCAACCACAAATACATCATTTATAGATTCAAGTGTTAATGCATTAACTATTACTCCTACCGGTACTCCAACACAAGGAACATTTAATCCTTTTGGTACAAATTGGAGTAACTACTTTAATGGTAGTAGTAACTTAACTATTCCTACTAATGCTGCATTAAATTTTAGTACAGGTGATTTCACAATTGAGGCATGGATATATCGTACACTATTAGGAACAGATTATTATATTATATCAGGATCTGGTACCGGTGGATTGGGGTTTGGATTTACTAGTACAGGTGCAAATTTAGGATGGGTAAGAGCAGCACTAGCATGGGACTATAGTTATGCACATGGTATGAGTCTGAACACTTGGTATCATGTTGCATTAACACGAAGTGGCACTAGTATGAGACTGTTTGTAAATGGTACACAAATTGGAGTTACACAAACTCTTGCAACAGCGTATGATTTAGGAATAGGTAGTACTAATATAGGTAGTGAGGGTGCTAATTATTATTTCAATGGTTATATTTCTAATCTAAGAGTATTGAAGGGTACTGCACTTTATACAAGTAACTTTACACCTGCTACTGCGCCATTACCTATAGTAACTAATACTAGTTTACTAACCTGCGCAAATAATAGATTTATGGATAAGAATAGCACCGCTACTTTTACCGCAGCAGGTACACCGAGTGTACAACGCTTCACTCCATTCCCAACACAGACCTATGCTTATAACACAGTGGTCAATAACGGCAGTGCTTATTTTAATGGTACTACTGATTATTTGAGTATGTCTGGTGCAATATCGCTAACTGGTCAATTCTCAGTAGAATGTTGGTTTAATAATACAAATGTAGGCGGCACCCAGCGAACTATATTTGCATTTAATTCAGTTGCGGCATCTTATGGTTCTATACGAGTTGATTGTGATGCCAGCGGCACAGCAAATGTTTTTCAATTGCTTCTCAGCACAAATGGCACATCCTGGGCTAGCATTACTACAGGCGCTTATGTAAAAAATATGTGGAATCATCTCGTAATCACAAGAGATGCATCTAATGTTGTTAGACTGTTTATAAATGGTTCTACAGCAATTGCTAGTTTTACGCAAGCAGGAACACTTTATAATGCATCCTCTGTACATGGTATCGGCATTAATGGTCTACCAGGTAGTGCTAGTAATTTTTATTTAGGATATATAAGTAATCTTCGATTGATCAACGGATCTATTCCTAGTCAATATCAAACTGCAATAACTACTTCAGGAACTTTGGTATTCACACCACCTGCTGCACCATTATTTCCATTAGATGCAACCACTAGTACAAGTGTACTATTAAACTTTACTAATCCTGCTATATATGATGCAACAATGAATAACGATGTTATCACTGCAGGAACATCTGCTCTATCAACTGCTGTCACTAAATTTAATAGTCGCAGTATGAAGTTTAATGGTACTAGTGATTATTTGTCTATACCAATTAATCCATTATTTGGGTTTGGTACTGGTGATTTTACCGTTGAATTTTGGTTTTATCAAACTTCTGTTGTAACTACTGAAATGGAAATATGGGAAGCGCAAACTACTAATGCTTTTGCAATTTATAAAGCTACTACCAGTGGAGCATTAAGTTGGAGACCCTATGCCGGAACAGATCAAACTATTTTAGCACACGCTAGTATACCTATTAATACTTGGACGCATGTTGCAGTTTGTAGAGCATCAGGTGTTACTAAAGCGTTTGTTAATGGAATGCAAGTAAATAGTGTTGCCGATACAACTAATTATGCAACTCCTACAGTTGTATATACTTTAGGTGGTAGGAATGCTGGATCAAACTATTTTCCTGGTTACATTGACGATTTCCGTATTACTAAATTTGCACGATATACCGCAAACTTCCTACCGCCAACCGCGGTTCCACTACTTAAATAAATAAACAACAATGGTATATGATCTTGGTATAATTAAACGACAGAAGGCAATGGCCTCTCCTATTGCTGCTGCTGGCGGAGTAATAACTAACATTGGTTCAAGTACCATACATACTTTTACATCATCTGGTGTATTTCAACCACTAACAAGAAACGGCAGCACCAGCACACCACTAACAGTATCCTACCTAGTAGTAGGTGGTGGTGCCTCTGGCGGAAGAGATAACTCATCTTCGGGGCTAGGTGGTGGTGGTGGTGCTGGCGGTTTTTTAACTTCGAGTGGTTTTGCAGTCACTCCTGGTACTGCGTATGCAATAACAGTTGGAGCAGGCGGTGCAGCAATTGGTGCTGCTGCAACTGGTGTAGGTAATAATGGAAATATTTCAGCAATACTTGCACCCAACGAAACAACATATTCTGGTTTTTTTAACGGTAGTGCTCAATACCTAACTGTAGCAAATAATACAGTATTAGCATTTGGAACTGGTGATTTTACAGTTGAATGCTGGGTATATCCAACCGCTACAACACAAGGCACAGTACTGTGGTTGACAACTACTTTTCAGTTTTTTGTATATAATGGTTCACTTTACATATACGATAATGGCACACAAACTAATGGTGGAACAATAACAAAAAACCAATGGCAGCACATTGCTATTACAAGAAACGGAACTTCATTAAAATGTTTCATTAATGGAGCATTGGTTAACACACAAGTAAGTAGTACAAGTTTTGTATCTGGTACAAATTATATTGGTAATCAAGGTGGTACATATCTATTTGGATATATCAGCAATCTTCGTGTAATAAAAGGTACTGCATTATATACTAGTGCATTTACCCCACCAACACGCATATTAACAGCAGCCGCACCTTCTTTGTATGGTATTTCTTTTAGTGGAACTACACAATATTTGACAGGACCTGCACTTGCATCAAATCAATTAACAGCAGATTTTACTATTGAATGTTGGATAAATCCAACATCTGTACCATCACACACAGGCATAATTACTATAACTAATACTGCTTCCTCGGGTGCAAACGGCTGTGCAATTGGGATAACAACAACCAACGCAGTAGAATTTTTTATTGCCGGTAATACTTTTTATGCATCGGCTAATAATGTTCTTACTCTTAATCAATGGCAACATATTGCGCTGGTCCGTTCAGGAACTACAAACACACTTTATCTTAATGGGATATCAGTTGTAACAAATACAGTAACTCCAACCTGGCCTGCTACTCCTACAATTAGTGTTGGTAGATTGTATGCTGATAATTCTATTGCTAACTTTCCCGGTGCTATCTCTAATGTGCGTATTACTAAAGGAGTTGCAGTTTATACAGGTAACTTTTCTCCTCCTACTACTAACTTATCTACTACACAATCATCTGGTACTAATATTTCTGCTATTTCTACAGCAAGTTATGTTATTTTATTAACAGCACAATCTAACACCATAGTTGATAATAGTATCTCTCCACAAATTTTAACAGTTACTGGATCGCCAACGGTTATTAGTACCGTAACCGTATGGTCAGCAAGTTTATTAACCTTACAAAATGATACATTTATAGATAACTCAGTTAATAATCTTACTATTACACCTACTGGTAGCCCAACTACTACATCTACTGTTGTTCCACCATTTGGACAATATGCATATGGTGGTGGTGGTGGAGCCGCATTTAATACTGGACCAGGCAATGCAGGTGGATCAGGTGGTGGTGGTGATGGAACTCAAATTGCCGGTGTTGGTACAACGGGGCAGGGATTTGCAGGTGGTGCGCCTTACTGGACTGGTACAGGTGCTAGTTCTGCTGGTGGTGGCGGCGGTGCTAGTGCAAACGGAACATCTGGTGCATCAAATCAGGGGGGTGCTGGTGGTGCTGGGTCAACATCAACTTTGTCAGGAGTCTCTACTTACTATGCAGGTGGTGGCGGTGGCGCCGCTTATTTTGCCGGTGGGTGGGGTGCTGGTGGAGTTGGAGGTGGTGGAAAAGGTGCAGTTAATACCACATCAGTATCAGTAGATGGTACTAGCAATACTGGTGGGGGTGGGGGAGGTGGTGGAAATTTTGGTAGTGGACAAAGCGGCGCCGGTGGGTCCGGTATTGTTATTATCAGTTATCCAAATCCTGCATATACTGCTCCACTTACAAAACAATCCGATCCATATTTTAAATCTAATTCGTTGTTATTAACTGGAAACACTTTACAACCAGTATCTATATCTGTAGATTACTTGGTAGTAGGTGGTGGTGGAGGGGGCGGCACAGGTGCTAATACAAATAATGATTATACAGGTGGCGGCGGTGCAGGTGGGTTGGTAACCACTTCAACTATCTTAACTAATAATGCCATATATACCATACAGATAGGTGCAGGAGGATTGGGTGGTGCCCTTAATTCAAACGGAACATCTGGAAATAATTCTTCTATAACATCAACTACAATAACTTCAGTGATTGCATTGGGCGGCGGCTATGGTGGAACAAAAGATACAGCAGGCGGGTATGGAGGGTCCGGTGGTGGTGGTGGTGGGACTACTACAGGTGGCGCCGGAGGACTTGGTGTGCAACCACTAAGTCCAAGTGGTGGATTTGGCAATGCCGGCTACGCTGGACAAACTTCAACTCAACCGGGTGGTGGTGGTGGTGGTGGTGCAGGTGGTGCTGCACTTGGAAACGCAAATCCAGGCGCTGGTTTATATGTTGCAAACTTTTCAGCATATGGTGAAAGTGGATACTTTGCCAGCGGTGGTGCAGGTGCTAAAAATGGATCTGCTGGTAATAATTCTGGTCAGTATGCACTCGGTGGTGGTGGTGGATTTTCAAGTAACGGCCTATGGGGCGGTGGCGCTGGAGTTCCTAGGTCTGCTATGACTGCAACTGGTGGTGGTGGTGCACTTCAAATGCCAGGAGGATCAGGTACGGTTATTATTAGACATCCTTCTAATTATAGTGTTGCTAGCACAACAGGTTCTCCTACAATCGTTACTACTAGTGGGTATGTATACTATTCTTGGACAACTTCAGGATCTATTGAGTTACAAGCATATAATTTAACAAATACATCATTCATAGATTCGAGTGTTAATACATTAACTATTACATCTACTGTTGGTACTCCAACACAGGGATCATTCTCACCGTTTGGACAAAATTGGAGTAATTACTTTAATGGTAGTAGTTATTTGTCTATACCTAGTAATTCTGCTTTTGCATTCACTGGAAACTTTACTTTTGAGTCTTGGGTATATGTATCAGCATACGGGAGTACTTCGGCATTTTTTACTATAGGTAGTGAAACAACAGGTAGATACTATTTTACATTAACTGGTAGTGGTGGGCAACTTTGGTCCAATCAGTATGGCGGTGCAAATTTTACCTGGGGCACTTCTACTTCTGTTCCATTAAATGCATGGACTCATGTTGCTTGGGTTAGAGTTGGTACAACTGTAACTGGTTATGTTAACGGTATTTCTGTAGGAACTAATACAATTTCAGGAACTGTTGGTAATACGGGAGGAGTTACTATAGGTGCTAATCCGGCCGGCGGGTATTTATGGAATGGTTACATGAGTAATATTAGACTAATAGGAACAGCGGTATATACCAATAACTTTACCCCTGCTACTGCACCGTTACCTATGGTAACTAATACAGTATTGTTAACTGCTGCTAGCAATAGATTTATGGATAAAAGTGGTACAACTTCTACTTTTACCGTAGGTGGTACACCAAGTGTACAACGTTTCTCACCATTCAACAATCTCGGAGCATATAATACAACATTGATTGGCGGCAGTGCTTATTTTAATGGCAGTAGTTATTTGAGCAATACCAGTGGATCTATTGTTAATTTTGGTACAAGTGCATTTACATGGGAAGCATGGCTATATATGCCATCCAATGCAAATAATCAAATTATATTATATGCAACCAGTGGCGCAGGTTCATTCAATGTTATTACGCAAGCAAGTGGGTTATGTTGGGGAATTTATGGAAATCCTTCATTCTTCTTCTGTACTTTAGCAAATATTCCATTAAATCAGTGGTTCCATCTTGCTGTGTCAAGAGTTAGTACATCGGCTAATCAAACATTTGGATATATAAATGGTTCATTAGTGGTAACTGCTACAGATACCAATAATTATACAGGAATAGGAGCAAGGATTGGAGGAGACGGGACATACTATACTGGATATATGTCTAACATGAGAATAGTAAGAGGAACCGCACTATATACCGCAGCATTCACTCCACCTGCTGCTCCTGTAGGTACAATAAATACAACTACTAGTACAAGTTTATTATTGAAATTTAATGATGCCGGTATATATGATGCAACAATGAATAACGATGTTGTTGCTGTAGGATCGGCAAAATTATCATCAACCGCTACTAATTATAATCCTCGCAGTATGTATTTTAATGGTAGCACTGATTATTTGTTAATGCCATCATCTAGCGCATATAACTTAGGATCAGGAGACTTTACTATGGAATGCTGGATTTATCCAACCACTGTAGTGTCAAATGGAATATTTGGTATAGGGTCGACGGATCCAGATAGTAATTTAGTTAGAATTGGATCAGGTTCAAAATTGCAATTTTGGTTAGGCGGATCAAATAGTGGCGGGACGGGTGCTGGTACCAAAACAGGTATGATAACTTGCGCTACTACCTTAGTAGTAAATACTTGGTATCACATTGCATTAGTGCGCAGCGACTCTGCAACAAATAATGTTAAGTTATACCTTAATGGCGTGTTAGATGGACAAGGAACTGCTACTTATTTTATAGCATCAAATTACGCTGTATTAGGAAGAGATTATCCAACTTATTCAGCAGAATATTTTGCTGGCTACATTGATGATTTTAGAATTACCAAAGGTGTAGCACGTTATACAGCAGCATTTACTCCACCTACACAAACATTACTACTTCGTTAAACCAAGATTGTTGACACACTGATCAAAGAGTATATAATTAATAGCATATGAAACTTGCTATTATAGATATTATCGGTATACCATACGATGGTAGTACACTAACTAAACAAGGTTTGGGCGGCAGCGAAAGTGCTGTTATACTAATGGCGCAGGAACTTGCTGCTATTGGATTTGATGTTACAGTCTTTAATGATTGTAATGTTGATCACACCAGCCCTGGTATATACAACAATGTTAGATATCTCCCACTAAACGAGCTAAACAACAATCACTACTTTGATATTGTTATTAGCAGTAGAACGGTAATACCATTCACTGCACCTAGTGACTATCCTAAACTAGGTGACCACAGAGCAATGCCATTCCAAAATATGGATCTCTATAATAGGATCTTAAGTAAAGCAACTATGCGTGTGCTATGGATGCACGATACATTCTGCTTAGGTGATAATTTAATTGAAGAACTAGCAGTGGCCAATAGAATCACTGACATCTTTACACTCAGTGATTTCCACTTGACCTATGTTACTAATTGCAATCACGGACGTAGACGTAACTTCGAAGTCTTGAAAAATAAGATGTTCATTACACGCAATGGAGCTCGTAATTACAAAACCGAGGTTGATATCAAAGCTAAGGATCCTAACTTGTTTGTCTACAATGCAAGTGTGACTAAAGGTATGATTCCATTAGTTAAATTAATTTGGCCCAGAGTTAAACAACAACTACCTCAAGCAAAATTAAAAATTATTGGTGGTTACTATGTGTTCAGTACCAAGTCCGCGATGGATGAGCAGGAAAAGAACTGGCGTGAGATGAGTACTGATCCACGCAATGCTGCTCTTGGTATTGAGTATACTGGAGTTATTGCACAAAAAGAAGTTGCTGACATTTTAACCGATGCTAGTTATATGTTATATCCATCAGCATTTCCTGAAACTTTTGGTATATCTGCATTAGAGTCGTTGCTGTACAATACTCCTATTATTACTTGTAAGTTTGGTGCATTGGAAGAAATTGCATTGCCAGGTGCTTGCTATACTATTGACTATGCTATTGAATCCAACGGATTGTTCCCTGATATTAATAATGCAGAACAGGTAGATAAATTTGTTGCTATGACTGTACAAGCATATCACAACAAATATTTACATCAACAAAAACAATACTATTGCAATATTGTCAAAGACCTTGCAGGTTGGGATACTGTAGCATTGCAATGGAAACAGTTGATGACTAAACGCTTGGGCAAATATCTAAGCAGAGCAGAATATCGTAAAGTTTCAGATATCAATCGTAGAGTGCATAAAGTATGGAATCGTAAGTTCCATAACAGCGTAGAGTTGGAAAACTATAAAACAGGCAATGAACAAAACATTGCTATCATTAGCCCATTCTATAACTGTGCTAATTATATTGCGAGATGTATTAACAGCGTAGCATCACAGGACTACAACAACTATCTACATATTTTAATAGATGATGCTAGTACTGATAACACGTTTGAAGTTATTAATGCAACACTGGCAGATTTACCAATGGATGTTAGAAATAAATTTCTAGTTATTTCTAACTCAGAAAATGTAGGTGCAGTTAAGAACCAAATACAAAACATTAGAGCAATGATTGCTGATGATACTATTGTTATGTTACTAGATGGCGATGATAGTTTGATTAACGACAATAATATACTTGCATATTATAATAATATCTATAATGGATCCACTGAGTTTACATATGGGTCATGTTGGAGTATGGTTGACAACATTCCTTTAATTAGTCAACCTTATCCTGAAGATGTAAAAAAACGTAAATCATACAGGAATCATCATTTCAATTGGATCCTACCATATACACATTTACGCACATTTAAGAAGTCACTGCTTAACAACATAGATGACTCAGCATTTAAAGATGCACAGGGGCAATGGTACAAAGCCGGTGGTGATGGTAGTGTATTCTATGCATTAATAGAAGCAGCAGATCCATCCAAGGTAAAATGTTTGCAAGATATTGTTTATAACTATAACGATGCTAGCCCGTTAAATGATTACAAAGTTAATGCTCAAGAACAAACTCGTAATGCTAGACAGATTGTTAAAGGTAATCCTGAAAAATTTTCTGTGGTAGTTCCTACTATGTGGAAAGTAACAGATCAATTTGTTAATTTTTTAAAAGTACTATGTGAGTATCCATTAGTAGATGAAATTATTATTATCAACAACGATGTTATGAAAACACCGCCTGCTAGTATACTAGCACATGATAAAATTAAATTGATAAATTTTAAACAGAATATATATGTTAATCCTGCTTGGAATTTAGGAGTTAGCACAGCACGTAATAATAAAATTTGTATTGCTAACGATGATGTAACATTTGATACTGCTGTGTTTGAACAATTGCAAGATTTAATAACTAAAGATAATGGAGTATTTGGATTATGTCCAGGTGAATCATTTTTCCATCAAATACCAGTAACTGATAAAACTATTAACATAGTACCCTGGACCAATCAACATACATATGGATTTGGTTGCCTTATGTTTATGCATAAGAGTGCATGGGTAGATATCCCCGAGGGTCTCGAGATTTACTTTGGTGATAATTTTATATTTGATGTACAACTTAGCAAAGGTAGAAAGAATTACCTCATTACCAATATGGATCACTTTACACCATTTGCATCCACTACATCAGATTTGTCTATTACTAGCGGATTTTTAGAAAGAGAACGTATAATATACGACAAAATAAAAAGTAACTTAACTATAATGCCTGAAAAAACAATCACCCAACCAGTTGCTAAGAAACGAATATTAATTGCTATTCCTACAGCAAAAAATATTGAAGCAGATACTTTTAAATCAATATACGATCTTGAAGTTCCGGACGGATATGAAACAACTTTTCAAGCGTTCTTTGGATATAATGTAGATCAGGTTCGTAATTTAATTGCTGATTGGGTTGTTAAAGGATTTGATTATTTGTTTAGTGTAGATAGCGATATTGCTTTCCCTACAAATACACTGAAAAAGTTATTGGAACACGACAAGGATATAGTATCAGGTCTTTATATACAAAGAAAGCCAGGGCAACATACACTTGAGATTTACGAACCTACTCCTAACGGCGGTGTTACTCAAATGCCTTATGCAAAATTGAAAGGTAGATCTATTGTGGAAGTTGCGGGTTGTGGTTTTGGATGTGTATTAGTTAAATCTGAAGTAATGAGAGAAATAGGATATCCTCAGTTTAAATATCACAGCGCCATTGATCATAACAACACCGTTTCTGAAGATGTTGATTTCTGCGCTAAGGCAAAGAACAAAGGATTTAAAATATGGGCAGACCCATCGATACTTTGCAAACATATTGGTAGTTTTACATTTGAAGTTGATGCTGGCATACAAGCAATTGAAACTATGGAAACTGTTGATGTTGCAACCCATTTAAAAAATCTAAGCACACAACCACTGATACCTACAATTCATCTAGATTATTTGGCTAAGTTAAAAGCATCGGGTGTTGAACCTAAGGTTGTATATGATATAGGTGCATGTGTTCTTAGTTGGACCACCGAGGCAAGTAAACTATGGCCCGATGCTGAATATGTAGCGTTTGATGCAATGGCAGAAGTTGAATCTATATACAAAGAACGAGGTATAAAATATCACATTGGTGTTCTCAGTGATGTTACTGGTAAGTCTGTAGATTTCTATCAGAATAATTATTGGCCCGGTGGAAATAGTTATTATGTAGAAAATCCAGAAATTAAAATTGATGCCTTGGAGTATTTTAACGAATCACATAAACGATCATTGAATACTGTAACATTGGATACTGTGGCTAGACTAAAAGCATTTCCTAAACCCGATCTAATTAAAATGGATGTGCAGGGTGCAGAATTAGATGTTCTTAAAGGTGCAGAAGAAATATTAAAAACTGCTAAACATGTTATCCTTGAATTGCAAGTAATTGAATATAACAAAGGTGCACCACTTCGAGATACTGTTATAGCATATATGGATCAGATAGGGTTTAATTGTTTAGGATTATTCTGCGATAACGGACCTGATGGTGACTATTATTTTGTACAAAGATAATGGCATACAATAAAGAACACGCTAGGGCTGAATTTGCCCGCCACGGTGAAGAAGGGCTATTGCGTCATCTATCAAATAAACTATCTACTATAATTGATGCTGGTAGTAATATGGGTGAATGGTGTTTAATGGCCAGAGAACATAATCCTAACGCAGAAATACATACATTTGAAATTATACCAGAAGTATACAGAAAGTTTCTAGCAAATGTCGACATTGATAATAAAATAATTCCTAATGGATTTGGATTATCAAACAGACAAGGCATGATGAAGATGCAATATAGTGTTGAGTTTGATGCAGTTAGTTCGTATTTTGAAGGTCTCAATATAGGACCGGTTGAAACTCGAGAGTGCTTTATTGTTACAGGCGATCAGTATGTAGCAAGTAGAAATATAAACTACATTGATTTTTTAAAAGTAGATGTTGAGGGAGCAGAAGGTCTAGTGCTAGAAGGATTTACTGAAACATTAGCAAGTAATAAGGTAGGTGTTATTCAATTTGAATATGGATTTGCAAATGTATTAAGCAGATGGTTGTTAATTGATGCTTATAAAATGCTAACACCTTTAGGGTTTCATATTGGATTGCTTACTACTGAGGGAGTTAAATTTAAGGATTATATCCTAACTGATGAAACGTTTATTGGCCCTAACTATGTTGCAGTACATAAATCAAAGATGCATCAGATGATATAAATAACAGTAGTTAATTTAAGGACTACTATGAAAAAACTATTTGCTCTTGTGCTACTTACCTTTGTAGGTCTAGCACAAGCGTGGGAACAACGCCTCCCACTTCCGGTTGACGCATGTAAGGTACATAGCCCATATGGCTTTGCACAAACACAGCGAACAGCACAACCAATCTGCCGCGAAGCATATCTAGTTGCATATGATGCTCCTGTTAAGATCCCTGTATATGTTGCATACACATTACTACCACAAAATGCACTTGGTTGTTTTCCACGCACTAATGCATTCGTAGCAGATCAGTCATTAGGTAGTACAGGTGCAAGACCAGACGACTACGCAGGTACTGGCTACGACAAAGGACACGCAGCACCGGATGGTGATCTATCCTGGACACAGCAGGTTGAATACGAATCGTTTCTAATGACCAATATGTATCCACAACACGGATCATTAAATCGTGGTATTTGGAAACTACTTGAAACTAGTGTACGCGGATGGTCTGTTCAGTTGAATCAATAATTTACAATCTATGTAGGTGCAGTATACGGCGCCGGAGATGAAACTATTGGTAAAGGTATTATTGTTCCGCATGGTTACTACAAGATTGTTATTAATAACAATACAGGAGCAATGGCTGGTTGGGCATTTCCACACACTAAGCCGTATGTTAATCTAGGAAACGACTTGACTAAGTTCCGTTTACCTATTGCACAGATAGAACAAGTTGCTGGAGTTAAATTTGCTTTCCCTACTAAGGCGCAGGAACTAGCACCTGGTGCAGAATGGCCTGTGAACTACGGTGATTTAACTAAAGCAAAACGTGCAAAGTGTGGTGCAAATGCAGCAGACTAACCCCAATGAATATCCAGTCTATCCAGAAGATGATGGGACCGACCGTCCTCGCAATCCTTACAGCCCTGTATGAAGGGTTAAGTAGATTTGGACTAGAACAAATGGGTATTCCGTACCCAGAAGAAGAATCCACTTAGGACCGCGAGACGTAGCGGCAAAGTGAGCTTGCTCACTTAGGCGTCCGAGCAATTGAACTGCACCTCGTTAGTGTGCGCCGGATAAAGTCACCGGCACTAAATACACGATGCGTATAAAAGAACTATTAGCTGAAACTCAAGAGGGTATTGAAAAACTTCCAGCTGGCGAATATCGTGGAGGAAAAAGTTCATTATATCACCCCAGGAACATTAAAGCCGAACCTGCACAACCATTGCCCGGTGGCAGCGGATTTGTATACACAATTGGGCCCGGGCAGTACGGTACTGAAATAAAAATTTGGGATCCAAAAGGTCAAGATTATATTAATTCAACTGTAGAACCTGTTAGAAAACCCAAAGAACCAGATTGGAAGTTTAAGGGTAGACTAGACTATTGGAAGTGGTCCGTAGAACGAGCAGGAAACACTCCGGGACAATTGATTGGCAAACTTTCAATAGCACCGGCTAAATGGTTTCCAATGTCTAATGCAGTAGGTGTAGATACAATCACCGTTGATGAAGACTATCGTGGTCAAGGCATTGCTAAGGCATTGTATGGTATTGTATTAACTATAATGAAACTGCCATTAGTTGCTGGTGATACGCAAACTCCTGGTGGACGTAGAAATTGGGTTAGCCTTGCTAGTATACCTGGTGTTGAAATGAAAGGGTATGTTGGGTTAGAGCATTACGAAATAACTCCTAGGGCAGCACCGGCGGATAACGGCCCTGTTGATATTGATCCAAATAAAGAAGCCCGAACAGCTGATAAAAACATTGATACAATCATGGGACAACTAGGCGGCGATTATATTGGTCGAGGTCGAGGTCGAGATAACGTAGAGTTTTTTGCCTTTGATGTAAAACCTACTACAACTGGACAAGAATTAGAAGCCCATGTTAAAACTAAAATGAGTAACATATACGGCGACACAGATTACAATTCTGGCTTATATGCAACATGGAGTGGCGCATGAAAATTACAGAGTTATTAATTGAAGGCAAAGAATCTCGAGAAACATTTGTTGATATGTTTAAAAAATTCCTGCCTCTGGCTATAGAAATATTAGAAATTGATAGTTTGCCTAAGATGAGTTTTGAACCTGAAATACAAACAGATGGTCAACCAAGTTTTGGTATGTATGTGAATAATGAAAAAACTCTGCATGTTGCTATTACAAATCGCCACCCTGTGGATATACTTAGAACTGTGGCTCACGAACTAGTACACTATAGACAGGATATTAGAGATGAGTTAAACGACGAGAGTGGTGCTACAGGTAGTCCAGAAGAAAACCAAGCGCACGAAATTGCAGGCGTTATCATGCGTAACTTCAATAAACAATATCCGCAGTTCTTGCGCAGTCATCCAATTTAATAATGAAATTAGTGTATATACATGGTGCCAGCGCCACGAGTGAAAGTTTTAATTACATTAGAGAGCACATTGATTGTGATCATATAAGCATCAATTACGATAGTGCAGATGGATTTGAAAATAATCTTAATAATATAAAACAACAGTTGGACAATGAAGATAAACTATTCTTTATTGCTCATAGTTTAGGTGGTATATATTCACTACACCTATCTAACTTAATGCCTTCAAAAGTATTAGGTGCAGTCACTCTAAGCACACCGTATGGTGGTGCAGAACACGCTGACTTTGTTAAGTACTTTTTGCCATTTAGTAAATTGCTAAGAGACATTGGGCCTAATAGTTGGCCGATGCGTCAAGCAGATAACATTGAAATACATCATCCTTGGTGCAACATAGTGACCACTAAAGGAAATGCTCCGTGGATACATGGAAAAAATGATGGGGTAGTAACTGTTGCAAGTCAACGACATCACCATACAGGTATGGAACTAATAGAAATTAACTACAATCATTACGAAGTAGTTCTTAGTGAACAGGTGGTAGGGTTAATAGAAGAAAGAATTAACTGGCACAAATAGAAAAAGCACCCTAGGGTGCTTTTTCATTTCTTCTAATTTTTGGCTATGCCTAATTATATTTTTATTATAAATTATTTCTTTGGGCTTTGATTAACAAAGCCATACATCTTTTCAGCAGTTTCTAGAACTTTCTCAAGTCCTGGAAATGTTGGCATTGCTACGGTAGTTAGGATTTGACCAGTTGCAGTATCTTTCGCAGCAGTCATTTGCCAGCCGGCAAATTTAACTTGAAAGTCTTCAGTGACCATTTCTTTTGCCATCCCCAGAATGTCTGCGCGGATTTCGTAACCATTTTTAGATTGGTTAACTTTGAATTCGGGCAATTTTGGAGTGTTAATTGTATTTGACATATATTTTTCCTTTATGTGTATGTGTCTGTATGTGCTAACAATTATTTGCTAGCACATATATTTAGTATATACAGATTGACTGTGTAATACAACTGAAGTGATAAAAATATAATAAATAAAAGTGCCAGTCGCGATGTATCAGCATCCACTGACTCTAACAGTTTATAAGGAACTATCAGCATGAATATTTATTACGTCTACCAATACCTTCGCAAGGACCTGACACCGTATTACATAGGTAAGGGGAAGAATAACAGAGCGTGGGAATCACATAAAAGATCTAACGGAACTAACCTGTTACCCGATGACCTATCTAAAATACAAGTAGTAGCACGATCGTTATCAGAAACTGAAGCACATTTATTAGAAACAAAACTAATAGAACATTATGGCAGGAAAGACTTAGGAACTGGTATCCTTAGGAATTTAACTGATGGCGGTGAAGGTGTATCTGGTTTGGTTCAAACTCCTGAGCATATAGCAAAGAGAGTTTCAAAAACAATTGGACAAAAACGCCCTAATCAAAGTAAAAATATGTCCGGGGAGAACAATTCGTTTTATCAAAAGAAACATAGTGACGTAACGAAGCAACAAATGTCACAAAATCATGCAGACGTGTCTGGCACTAATAACCCAATGTATGGAAAAACTCACCCTAATAAAGGAACTAAAGGTAAGTGGAAATGGAGTGAGGAATCTAAAGAAAAAGCTAGAAATAAGATCAGGACATAAATGCCCAGGGTAATTTAGCCGACCTCTTTACTAGATAATCTAACGTACCTAAGTTGCTGTCAGCAGCTTCACTAACGTATGTAACTATGCTAGGGGTGTCAAGATCAATGTTTGCTTCGGTCTCGCCGTGTTCACTATGAAAGTGTATACCGTGTTTAGTACATAGATGTCTAATGGCCTTGTTATGACTAAGACAGACCATACAGCCTTTTAAGATACCGTGTGTGCGGCACCATTGTATGCAACGGCGAATTAATGCATTGCCCATACCCTGAGCTTGATATTCCTTAAGAACTGAAAATGCCAACTCCTTTTCTCCTTTAGTAGAGATATGTCCTATAGCAATAAATTCTAAATTAGAGTCTTCAATGCAAAACAAGATATGATGACTGTGGTCTTCTTCAAAGCCATCACATAGCCGGTTAATTACTTCGTCTGTGACTGCGAAGCCAAAGCGGAGCAATCGACTGTCTGCATCCAGGGCAAGTAAATGCTTGCGATATTTAGGATACTCATTTTCTAATACTCTGCGTACAACGTGTGGCATAGTTTAATTACCATCCTCTGCCTGATTGACGTAGGTCAAATTGACGAGTTAGGCGATCCACGTCACAAGAATTTTGTGGTGAATTTCTAACGATATATTCTTCTAGTGCCGATCCGTAAGTTTGTGGCTTTTCAAATCTCTGAAACATCTTGTGGAAGTATTCAGCAAGTGCGTTTAACATATTTTTCTCCTGTGTGTTAATTCTCAGTAATCTCTCATGGTTTCTACTGAGTAAAGTATTTATACATTATGTGCGGTCGCAGCAAAATTTACAATGTTGTATTCTCCCAAATGTTATGCTATACTAAAAGTAATATAAATACCAAGTAATGAGGAAACTATCTTGAAAAGAGCCACTCGTAGTCTATTAGAAGAACTTAATTCTATATCAGAAAAAAAGAATAGCGAAGCCATAATTGAGGCAAGGGCAACACATGTCATTGACAGCGCCATTAACTTATTAACGCTTATCAAGGAAAATTTTTCTACAGAAGATGCATATGAATTAGAGCGTAGACTAATTAATAGTATTAAGGGCGGCGATTCTAGCAAGTTTGTACGCAGTATACGCAAATTTAGAGACAATAAAGAAACAGCACGTCATTTAAAAGTTATCGATGGCGATGTTAAAAACGACGATTAATATGCCATTTGGGCAATTTTTTATTAATTGGGATAAATAAAAACATAATAAGTTTCATGGGGAAACTTAAAACAAAGATCAAGGAGATTTCAAAATGGCAACATTAAACAGAGTTCACGGACAAACAAGCGGCGGCGCATTTTATGGTTATTCACCATTAGTAGTTAGAATTACAGCTTCTGGCGGTGCAGCTAACGTTTTCACAGCAGACACAGTAAACGGCACAACTGGTGCTATCACTGACGGCGGATACACAATTGCACGTAGAGTACTACAAACAGTTGCTAGCATCGTATGGCTAGGCGAGCGCGATTCAGGTAATGACGTTTTCACAGCAATTGTTGATCTACCAACAGCTAATCAAGGTGACGGTACAGGCGGAAGCGCTGGTGCTACAACTGGTTTCAAAGCGTTAAGAGACGCATTGGCCCTAGCTTTAGGTGGTGCATACACTGACTACGCAGTTGCTACAAGTACTGCTCTAAACGGCGTTGGTACATTCACATTCGCTTAATACTTAATTAAGTATAGAAAGGGAGTTTTTAACTCCCTTTTCTTTTGACTAAAATTGCTAAATATAAACATTAAGGAGATTTCAACATGGCAGGAGCTACCAAAACACATGAAACGCTAATTGCACCAGCATACAAGAATGGTGTTACATTACAGTTTATAACAATCACATTTCCGAGTGCAGATCTAACAGCAAAACTTGGAAGAGTAAGCGGCGTGCAAAGTCCAGTGGTACAGGCACTTGACGCTATTGCTAAAATAGCCAGCATTGAAATTATTGGTACTCCAAGATATTCTGGTGGTGATACAACATTGACCCTTGCTATGGCAGCATTGGGTGGAGCATTTGATACTGCTGACTACGACGGCGATGATGATAATGAAACTTTTGCACTTGCTTGCCAACAAGCTATTGTTGCAGCGGCTACAGTAAGCGGAGCATTACAAGGTTACGACAATGCTAATACTACAGTAGCAGCAAATGTGCGTGGTGTAGCTCTTTAATTAATATTAGATGTAAAGAAGGTTCTTGCGAGGACCTTTTTTTTATGACATAAATATATTATATAGGTACATTATGCAAATTATTGAAATAAAAACTCTCGTAGATATAACAAACACCAACGTCGCAAGGCCCAATCAAGGCAGCGCATTAGCACACGATCAATATAGGAACTTTGTTACATTAAAACAATGTGCTGAATTAAGATCAAATATTTCATATGATTTTTCACCAGAGCTTCAAATTATTGATATAAAAGATTTAGGATTTGGTTCCAAGTTCAAAGGCAAACATGCAGTATGGACTTTTAGATTCAATCCAGAGAGATCAGGAGTATATGTTAACGAACAACATGAGATAGGATGTTTATATGAAGACATGCAAGGAGTTCCAGTTGTTGAAAAATTAACAGAGACGATAAATATCGAGAAGGCTATTTTCGAACTAATAGATAGCTCTTCCAAGAATACAATCATCAAGGCAATCAAAGGCACAATTTAGGCAACATTAAAGTTGGAAATTCGTACACTTAACAGGAGAGACCTAAGATGGCCAGTAAAAATTTAGCACTAGCAACCGTTCCAGAACGAGTTAGTGTATTAGAAACTAAAGTAGATAACATTGAAGAAAAGATTGACGATCTTAAAGTAGACTTGAAGGCAGTGAGCGACTCTATTGATCAACGAGCAGCTCATACTATTGCAATTTTAAAAGACATGAAAGATATTAGCACACAAGCTCATGTGGAAATGGCCAATAAGATTAGCAATTTAGAAAAATTTAAAGAAAAATGGATTTATCTAATTGCGGGTGGTATTGCAGTATTAGGATGGGTAGGCCCACATGCTGAACAATTATTAAGTCTATTAAAATAATGAGAATCCAAGAACTATTAGAAGCGGTTCCGGTGGGGTCGAGTACACAGCCACTAGTTACACCTGGACAACCACCGGCGCCTGTTCCACCTGGACAACCACCAGCAGTACCTGGACAAACACCTCCTCCTGCTGTGCCAGGACAACCTCCAGCAGTACCAGGTGCAGCACCTGCTCCTACCTTAGGTAATCAAGCGGCTGGACAACCTTCTACGCAACAGCCTGCTATGCAGCAAGGTATGAAAGATACAATGACTGATCTTGATAAGATTGCAGCACAAATTGTAGGACTAAAACAAAAACAACAACAAATGCAGCAGCAAATGCAGCTACCAACAGTATGAAAATAGGTCAGTTGTTATCAGGTATGAGTATTGTTGTTACTAATGCCGAACAAGCATTTATACACAGACATAAAGACAGTGTCTCTATTACTAGTTTAGACGAGCACGATCAGTGGCTCGCTCAAAACCTTGTACGCAAGGGTCTTTACGCGATAAGTAAAGATAACAGGACTTTAATAAAGCAACTAGATGAAACTATTAACTAACGATGTCTTCTCAAGTATAGAACAACTGAGCAAAGATGTTAAAGAAAAATTGCGTCAGAAGGGCGTAGTAGTACCCACTAAAAGCAAGGATGGATCTATAAACGTAGGACACTTTGCTATTAGAAAAAAGAAAGACGGATTCTACTGTATTGTAGATTTTGAAAAAGAAATATTAATAGATCAAATAAACTTACCACAAACAGCAGCGGTGATCGCTAACCAATTAGCATTGGGCAAACTGATTGATGACAAGTTATTAGCTGCTGATAGAGGATACGGACATTCACTGTTTGACGAAGAACTACATGTTAAATTTGCTGAAAAAAGTTTAAAAACTAATTTAATAGATAGAGCCGATATTATGTTTACTAAATCAAAAATAGCAAGACATAAGAAAGAACAATACAGGCTAACTATTATCAGAGGTTTTGAGAAACTGATAAGAATTGTATAAATAATACTATCAATCTTTCTGGAATTAACTATGAAAACAAGTGACTTTACAACTCAATTAACAAGTGCTAAACTTAACGAAAACATGAACAAAATGTTTGGCGTTCGAGTTAAATTAGAGAACTATTCTAGAGAGCAACTAGAAGACATGCGTAACAAATTGCGCACCCGTGTTTTCCAACAGGAAGGTACAGCAGGTATTAATGACTTACTTACCAACGAAACATATCAAAAAGACAAGGCCATGTTGGACTTGCTTAATACAAGGATTAAAGAAATGCTAGGCGAAAATATCAAACAACTACGTGACAAAATGACAGAACTTAGCGAAGCTAAGAAATCTAAACCCGACTTCCTAGACATGGATAAAGACGGCAATAAGAAAGAGCCAATGAAGAAGGCAGTTGCCGACAAAAAGAAAAATCCTTTTGTCAAAGACAAAAAAGTTTCCGAGGCTTCAACAGATAATGCTTTTACTGCTCATAAAAAACCAGCCGCAGCAACAGATCTAAAAGTTGGTCAATCAAAGAAAACATCTAGTGGCGGAACAGCTACTAAGACTGCTGGCGGAACAGTTCACAAAGCAGGCTCTAAAGGCTACGGTAACAAGTGGGATGGTAAGACACAAGACGAACCTGCAAAAGTATCTAAAGCTTCTAAAACTTCTGCAGAGAAGAAAGCAGCTAAAGATAATGATATCAAACTTCCTCCACACAAAGGTACGGTAACTCGTCACAGCAGCAATCACGGTGCTGACAGAGATGATGGCACCGGTGATGAAGTTAAAGAAGCACTAAAAGGCAAGCAAGGTAAACTTGATGCTAACCATAACGGCAAATTAGAAAAGAGTGACTTTGCTGCTTTACGTGCTAAGAAAGTTAAAGAAGAACGCACTGAAGTCAAAGATAAAGAAGGCAAGGTAACTAGCTGGAAAGACGAAGGCGAATGGAAAAAAGCAGGAGCGAAGAAAGATCCACGTGGCAAGGTTACTAACCTAAGTGACAAGGCTCGTCGTTCAACTGAAAAGATGAAAGAATCTACAGCAAGAGTTAAACATAATGTTCGCTTTGTTAACGAAAGCCTAGGCTATTTGTTAAGCGAAGACGAAGAAGGTAAAGCTAAGGCAATTACTAGTGCAGGCGATATGGTCAATGACTTTACATCGTGGATGCAACGTGTTGGTCAATATCAGACTAAGACAATGATTGAACTAGCTGATGCTATCAAAGGCGACTTTGGTGCGGCTGAAGCAGAAGCATTTAAGCAAGCAGTTGGTCCAGCATTGAGTGCTACCTTAGAAATGTTAACACAGCAACGCGAAGCAGTAAGCAGTGCGGTTGCAACATTAGCAGGTGAAGCAGTTCCAGAAGAACCAATGGGAATGGAGCCAGAGATTGGACCGGGCACTCCGGATATGGACCCAGGTATGGACCTTAGCGCACCCGATGACATGAATCCAGATATGGGTAGTGACGAATTTGGTGCTAGCGATGCAGCAGCAGGAATGGGCACTACCGGTCGTGAAATGCGTGAAAGCAAGTTTGCAAGCAAATTAGCTGAATCACATAACATCATGAACTCATTGTCTAAATAATGAGATTATTTGAAGTAGATTTAGGATCAGCTAGAGATGTTCTAGCTGTATTGCAGGGACAGGCAAATAAAATGGGTAATCCATCTACTTTGCCGTTTCCAGCAGTAATGAACATCTTGAATCAATTTGATTTGGGCATAAGCACACCCGACGGATTAATAGCATTAAAAAACGCTGTTGATCCAGCAGGCGATGTTATTGCTGATGTATTAGATGATGGTACTGTATTACTAAAGACTAATGCACAAAACCCAAACCAAGATAAAGCACAACAACCCGCTAGTGGAAGTTCAGGTCTAGATGCTATGGCATCTAGAAATGCTAAGAAATTAAAACCAGATCTTTGACCTATAGAGTATATGGTGTTATAATTAACACTATATGACAACACTCTATTCCCCTCCTCCGTTCATTGAACGATTCCAATACAAAAATTGCCAACAGGTAAACGACCCGATAACCCGTAAACGTGTTTATCAAACACCCGATGGTGAACGCCTTCCTAGTGTAACAACTATTTTAGGCGCTACTAAGGATATGACCCACTTAATTGAATGGCGTAAACGTATCGGAGAAGATAAAGCACAACAAATTACTACAGAAGCAGCCGGAGTTGGTACAGCAATGCATGCCAATTTAGAACGTTTCTTAATCGGTGAACAACGTCAACCTGGTAATAATCCAGTACACGTACAGGCTAATAAAATGGCTGATGTTATTATTGAAAACGGTCTAAGTAAAATGAATGAAGTATGGGCTATGGAACAAAGTCTATATTGTCCTGGGCTATTTTCTGGTACTACCGACTTGGTAGGTGTATACGACGGTCAGCCTGCAATTTGTGATCATAAACAAACAAACAAACCCAAGAAAGCTGAATGGGTAGAGGACTATTATCTACAGCTAGTTGCCTATGCAACTGCACATAACGAAGTTTATGGTACAGATATTAAACGTGGTGTTATTTTTATGTGTAGTAGGGACTTCCAATATCAGCAATTTGACCTACTTCCAGAAAATTTTAACAAATATCAAGACATGTGGTTCAACAAAGTTGAAGAATACTACGCCCTAGTTAAGTAGCACAGTAAGATAAATATCTCATAGAGGGGATATTTACATGGCAGTCGTTTCAATTTCACGGATACAAGTCCGAAGAGGACAAGAAAACCAAACAGGTGTGCCTGTATTAGCGGGCGGCGAATTTGGTTGGGCAGCAGATACTGAAAATTTGTACATCGGTCTACGTAGAGAAGACGGTGGATCTAGAGACGATAATGTTAGAATTCTAACAGAAAACGATCTAGTAAACTTTTTCAGCAATCTACCAGAACCCTCTGATTCTGTCAGTTATACATATCGCAGTGAAACTGATGATGGCATAACAGATGGTATTACTGCGTTAACAGTTGGCGGACAACCATATCAACGATTACTACGTAAAAAATCTGATGATTTTGTTAGTATTGCAGACTTTGGAGTTGTTGGCGTAGGAAACGAAACTACTAAGATACAAAAAGCTATTGATAATCTATTTTTAGATCCTTTAAAAACTAATAGCAAATACGGAGAATATTCTGCTAAGATTTTATATCTCCCAGCAGGCATATATAATATTGATACTGCAATTTTTGTTCCTGCCTACACTACTATCGTAGGTGAAGGTATTGGTAAAACTATTATTAATCTTATATCTGATGCCGCTCATGCATTTCAAACAGTAGGATCAGACCAAGCAACTGAAGGACGAACAACTTTTGAAGCTGGAATTAGTTCAGGTATTACACAACCTAACTATCTACACTTAGAAGGAATGACTATTCAATACGATAGCGTAGAAACTAATGTAGAAAATGGTTATAGTTTGATCAGTATTGATTGCTCTGAAAATGCATTAATTAAACGTGTTAAATTCATCGGACATCATTTACCAGCAGATGGTGTTAATATAGATTATTCAGGTATTGATATACGCGGCAACGGTGCATTACAAGTATCATCTGAAAATGTATTAATTGACAATTGTACATTTGAAGGATTATACAGCGGAGTTAAATCAAACTACGATATTGTAAATCCTATTGTACAAAATTCTAAATTCTATAATTCAGTACGTGGCATTTCATTCAATGATACCAAAGATGTAACTGCTACATATGGCCCTAGATATGGTCGTATATTAAATAACAGATTTGAAAATATTGAGAGAGAAGCAATTTATGTTGGCGAGTCTGATGTTGGTACATATCACATTAGTATGAATAACCAATTTTATAATGTTGGTAATAACGGTATAGATGAAGAGAATTCCGCTTATCCTATCATAACATATCTATCTGATGGCAATATAACTGTTAACGATTACTTTGATAGACAAGATTGGCAAACTCAAAATACTACAGTAGGTACATATAACCCTTTAGTAAATGGTGTTGCTGCATTAGATAGCGTAAGTGTTAATAGAAAAACTCTTGTAAACGGAGTATATACAACTATTTTAAAACTTCCTATTATAACAACTGAAGCACAACAGTTAGTAATTAAATATCATATGTTTGAAGAAGATCAGCTGAATCCAGGTGCATATACTGTTGATAGGATGGGAACATTTAAACTACATCTTCAACCGGGTGCTGAACCCACTAATACAAATGTAACTGATGAATACTCCTACGGTGCAGGAGAAGGAGACACTGAATGGTTAGTAGTTACTAATTCAGCACAAGGGTATTATGAGTTGCAATTAAAATATACCGGACTAACCGATATAACATTTACTTTCCAAACTTCACTGATGCTGTAAAATTATGTTTAACCTATCTGTAGAAGAGAGACTAACAGAATGGATTGAGCACAGGAGAGCAGTAGATCAAAATACAGACCCATTACAATTAGTATGGGATTTTTGGCAAGCTGCTCCGTTCATTCCACATAATAGGAATATAGATCCTTACCATCAAAAAAGCTGGCCAAGCCCGTGGCAGATTATCGAAACCAACAAATACGACGATTTTACTAAAGCCCTAATGATTTGTTGGACTTTGAAATTGACAAAAAAATATCAAGATAGTAAGATAGAACTTAGAACATTAGTTGACTTTAATAAAACTAAAGAGTACAATATAATATGTATCAATAATTCTTGGGTGCTAAATTACAGCGACGATGGACCTATTCCCATTAGTAATTTAATTGACGAATTTAAAGTTGAAAATATAATAGAGATTAAGGGTCCTAGGTAAATATCACCTAAGACATAAAAAGGTAAAAATAATGATCACAGTAGTTAAGCGTAGTGGAAATCGGGTAACCATGGATATTGAAAAGATACAACGTCAGGTAGCTTATTCATGTAAAGGAATTGATAATGTAAGTCCTAGCATGATTGAAATAAAAGCCCAGATTGAACTACATGATGGAATGACTACTAAAACTATCGACGAGCTATTATTAAAGGCCATGGTAGATCTTATTGATGAATCTGAGAACCCAGAAATTAATAATGTAAACTATCAATATGTAGCAGGTCGTCAACGTGTTAGTATGTTGCGTAAAGAAGTATATGGACAATATGAGCCTCCTTCTCTTTATAGTATTGTTAAGAAAAATATCAAAGCTGGAATGTATACTAATGAATTGCTAGACTGGTACACCGAAGATGAATGGAATATTATTGATTTGTTTATTGAACACAGTAAGGACGAAGAATATACCTATGCAGCAATTGCACAACTATGTGAAAAATATCTAGTACAGAATCGTGCTAACGGAGAAATTTTTGAAACACCTCAAGTTCGATATGCTGTCGCCGCTGCTACAGCATTCCACAAAGAACCAAAAGAAACAAGATTAAAATGGGTTAAGGAATATTATGAATGTGCAAGTGCAGGACATTTTACATTGGCTACACCAGTTCTGGCTGGACTTGGAACAACCACTAAGCAGTTTAGCTCTTGTGTATTGATAAGCTCAGATGACACTTTAGACAGTATCTTTGCTAGCGGCGAAATGATGGCCAAATATGCTTCAAAACGAGCCGGAATTGGACTGGAAATTGGCAGAATCAGACCGTTAGGTGCCCCAATTCGCAATGGTGAGATCAAGCATACTGGAATGATACCTTTTCTGAAAAAGTGGTTTGCAGACCTTCGTAGCTGTAGTCAGGGTGGAATTCGTAATGCAAGTTGCACAGTCACATTCCCTATTTGGCATTACCAATTTGAGGATTTGATTGTACTTAAAAACAATCAAGGAACTGACGAAGTGCGTGTGCGTCAAATGGATTACAGTGTAGTAGTCAATAAGATGTTTTGGAATCGTTACAAGCGTGGCGAAACAATGAGCCTGTTTGATCCACACGATGTTCCGGACCTGTACGAAGCTTACTATCGCAACAGTGAAGAATTTGAACAACTATATTTAAATTATGAGAAGCATCCGACAATTAAAAAGAAAATCGTATCAGCAGATGAGATATTCAAAAATGGCATTCTTAAAGAGCGTACTGATACGGGGCGCATATATCTTGTCAATATCGATAACGTCATCAATCAAGGTCCGTTTGATACTACACTTGATCCCATTTATCAATCAAACCTATGCCAAGAGATACTTCTACCCACAAAACCTTTCCAGAGAATTGAAGATCCAGAGGGACGCATCGCTCTTTGCACTCTTGGGTCAATAAACTGGGGTGCTTTCCGTAACCCACAAGAGATGCGCAAGGCTTGTCGTGTGTTGGTTCGTAGTTTGAGTAATTTACTAGGCTATCAGGATTTCCTAAGCATACAGAGCAAACTTGCTAATGATGAATTTGAACCACTAGGTGTGGGCATTACTAACTTGGCCTACTGGCATGCACGACGCTCATACAAATATGGCACTCCAGAAGCACTTGCAGAAGTCAAGCGTTGGATGGAACATCAAGCATTTTACCTAACTGAAACAAGTGTCGAGCTTGCCCAAGAGCGTGGGCCATGCGGGCGTAGCCAGTACACGTATTACGGTAAGGGTGTGTTTCCTTGGGAACGCAGAGCAGCAGGCAGCAATGAACTAACTGACTTTACACCTAGCCTAGACTGGGAACCATTGCGAGCACGTATGATCAAGTACGGTATTCGTAATGCTACATTGATGGCGATTGCTCCAGTTGAAAGTTCTAGTGTTGTTCTTAACAGCACCAACGGTATTGAGATGCCTATGGAACTTATTAGCGTTAAGGAATCTAAAGCAGGATCGTTTGTGCAGGTAGTACCAGAGTACAAACGCTTTAAGAATCGTTATCAAATGATGTGGGATCAAAAGGATTGTGTTGAATACTTAAAGACAGCCGCTGTACTTGCAGTGTATGTTGATCAAAGTATTAGTACCAATACATTCTATAGTCCCAAGCATTTTAAAGATGGAAAAGTACCCGGGACACTAATTGCTAAGAATTTAATGTTAGCATATAAGTGGGGTTTGAAATCAATTTATTACAGTCTCATAGACAAAGTGGGTAGTAAGAGTGTATTAAACACTCAAAGTGATAGATTAGTAGCAGCACAACCTGTTACAATATATGAAGAAGATGATGAAGATTGTTTAGCCTGCAAACTCTAAAATATTATGTCAATAGAACAATACAATTTAACAAAACCAACAAACTATCTTAAGCGTATGATGTTTCTGGATCCTGCTGGGCCAGTTACAGTACAACGGTTTGAAGAAGTGAAATATAACAAACTACAGAAGTACGAAGAATTAGCCCGTGGGTTCTTTTGGGTTCCGGAAGAAATTAGTCTTACCAAAGACAAAATGGATCACAAAGAATCCAGCGATGCAGTTAAACATATCTTTACTAGCAATCTACTTAGACAAACAGCACTAGACAGTATTCAAGGCAGAGCACCATTCCAAATTTTTGGACCGGTGTGCAGTCTGCCTGAACTAGAAGCATTGTTAATGATATGGTCGATGTTTGAAACAAATTTACACAGCAAATCATATAGTCACATTATCAGAAATATCTACAGCGTGCCTAAAGACGAATTCAACAAGATTCACGATACCAAAGAAATTGTTGAAATGGCTGCGAACATTGGACGTCATTATGAACATCTACACTTACTTAACTGCCGTAAAGAACTGGGTGAGGAAATTGATCTCCATACTCACAAGCGAGCAATTTGGATGGCATTACATGCAAGTTATGCACTCGAGGCATTGCGATTCATGGTCTCATTTGCCACTTCGCTCGCAATGGTCGAAAACAAAATCTACATCGGCAACGGAAACATTATCAGCCTTATCCTCCAAGACGAACTCCTCCACACAGAATGGACCGCTTGGTTGATTAACAATGTAACCAAGGATGATCCAGACTTTATTGCTCTTGATGCAGAATGTGCAGACGAAGTATACGCTATGTATATGGAAGTTATCAATGAGGAAAAAGCCTGGGCAGATTACCTGTTTAAGAAAGGTCCAGTCATTGGACTTAATGCAAACATTCTAAAAGACTTCGTTGACTTTACTGCATTCAATCGTTTGAAAGATATCGGTATCAAGTACGAAGAAGAGCATCCAAGAGCAAGTCCTATTCCTTGGTTTAACAAACACGTTAACATCGGCAAGAAACAAAGTGCTTTGCAGGAAACTGAAAGTACAAATTATGTTGTAGGCGTTATGAGCGATAGCGTCACACACGACGAGTTGCCAGATCTATAATGTCTACCGACGCTGATAAAATTACAAAACTTGAACAACAAGTTGCGCAATTGATTAAACAGAATCAAGAATTGAATCAGCGTGTTCAATTTTTAGAAAGAGAAAATAGTCGCAGACGAGGTGAGACCTCACAGATTGCGGCAGCAGTTAATAGAAGAGGGTAAAATGAAAGTAGTAGTATGGAGCAAGTATAATTGCACATTCTGTGATCAGGCAAAATCATTGTTGGGTCAGAGAGAGATTGCATTTGAAGAAAAGAAAATTGGCGATGGATATTCTAAAGAAGAATTGCTAGAAGAAATTCCCACAGCTAGATCAGTGCCACAAATCATTATTGATGGAAAAGCAATTGGTGGGTTTTCTGAATTAAAGGAATTTTTAAAATGAAAGACGTTACTTATAACATAGATGATGTAACTATCAACACACTAGATTATGGCAAACTTGCAATAGACACATTAACCTCAAGTATGATTGGGCCATATCCCAGTTACAATACAGGAGTCGGGGCAGTTGGAGCAAATGGTAGTAATGGAACCTACTATACTACTAACACCGGTGCCAATTGGGGTAGCATTGGTACTAGTACTAGCCAACCTTCAATACAAGTAAAAGGTGATGCAGTGTTTGAAGGCAAGGTTATGATAAACGGCCGGAATATCTCAGAATTTATGGAAGCTATTTCAAAGCGTCTGTCCATACTGGTTCCAGACCCTGAAAAGTTAGAACACTTTGAAGCATTAAAGAAAGCATATGACCACTATAAATTATTAGAGGCCCTATGCGAATTACCAACAGAACCAAAGGAATAATATGTTGATTGAAAGAGGATTTACCAGCGCAGACGTTATCAGTTTGAAATTGATCAACGGTGAAGAATTGATTGCGCGGTTTGATAGTGAGACTGCAGAGACTGTTAAAATTATCAAACCACTATGCGTTACACTAAATGGACAAGGTGTTGGATTGATGCCTTGGATGTTTCTAGGTAATGGTAAAGAAGTAACTATTAACAAGTCACACATTTTTGCCATGATGACTAGTAAGCACGATGCTGCTGACCAATATAGAGATAGCACCACTGATATTGCCCTACGGTAAATATTAGTTTAGGATATTGATATGCCATATGTACCAGGCGCAGTAGTTCACGGTGTAACTCACGTTGCCGATGTCTATAATTCACCAAATGTTTACATAAACAATGTTTTGGTTGCACTTTGGAATCCAGCAGGATCTACTGCACCATTTGGCACAGTGTCTGTATCAGTATCAGTTAGTATTCCAGAAGGTGATCAAGCGGCTGCTGTGGCGTTAGTTGACGACTATGTTACAGCCCAAACTGGCCAACCTAATGATTATTATAAACCAGAAGCTGTTGCTGACGGAGTTAAAGGTAACTATGCAGGTACTCCTGAATCATCAAGTGTACCAGACGGGGCTGTGGCCACTGATCCAACTGCATCAGATATTATACCATTCTTACAAGCAAGATTAGCAGAAGCAGCAACTGGTACATGGAGAGAAACTGGACAAGGCGGTGCAGCAAGTAATTCTAAGATTACCGGCATTTGGACCAATCTTGGATATCCTGCAAGTAATCCTTGGACTACTGATCAAACTGCTTGGTGCATGGGCTTTGTTAACTACACTCTTAAGAGTTGTGGATATAAGTATGTACAGACTGCTAGTGCTGCTGCGATTACTACTAGTCCAGAAAAGTGGACCGCGGTACAAGTACCAAAGGCAGAAGCACAACCGGGTGATATTGCATTCTGGAGTTATAGGCATGTGAACTTTGTATATACTGCGGCCAACGGCAAGTACAGTTTTGTAGGTGGAAATCAAACACCTAGTGGTGGTAAGAACAATCCAGACGACGGAGATTTAACTATCTCGTATCCAGGCGGTACTGCTGCTAGTAATGCAAATTGGGTTAGTTGCTGGCGTATAACTAAAGCATAAGTATTATAGTCTGCAAGGGCATAATGTGTAACATTTAGTAAGGTGCAAGTCCGGGAGGTTGGAGGGGCCAATACTTGCAGATTCCTCCACTTTTTGGTAAAATTATAGTTGACAATACGGTAAAACCGTGTTATAATTATTACTTAACAACATACAGGAGTCTACTATGCGTAAATACAAATTATGGGTTCGTATCAGTGCTTATCAAACAGCTAACATTTATATGTATGCTGAAAATTCATTGCAAGCTAAAATGCTAGCCGAATGCCAATATGGTGTAGGACAAGTACTCCATTATATGGAAGCAGATTAAATTGAAAAATACTATGTACGTAAACAAATCAAGTAAAAATATTATAGCATTAGCATTGGCTATGTCTGTAAGTTCTACGTGGGCAGATGTTTATCGAGAATATCGATATGCTCCCCGTGTAGTTCAAGTAGAACGACATGCACAGGCTGATATCTTAGTTCCTCTAATTATTGGAGGAATGGTAGGTGCTGCAATTGCCAATCAAAATCAACCACAGCCTGTGCCACAACAACAAGTGTTCATCCAGCGTGAACCAGTAGTTGTACAGCAGCAAACAGTGTGTTATGGTTGGAAGGAAATTCAAATGCCTGATGGGCAAATTTATCGTGAGCGTACCTGCTACCTACGATAAGTAAGAGTTATGATGGTATGAAGTAGATTGAAAAGGATTCAAGACGCGGGTTCGAATCCCGCCAGGTCCACCATAAGGAAGTTTGTTATGATAGTTAAATTTGCAAATGCAATTGGTCGTGCTCATGGAAAGTTTTTTACCTGGTTAGGTCAAAAAGCGGAATCT